>Ga0192244_10001_pt1 | contig 232824 bp, 232 predicted proteins | sample Koala_Koa27_L3_FD_131234 | JGI IMG/M metagenome (GOLD analysis project Ga0192244, IMG submission 131234) | Enriched cells from koala feces incubated with labeled cellulose particles, San Francisco Zoo, California, United States - Koala_Koa2-7_L3 ... | reverse complement strand
AAAAATGAAAAGAAGAACTAACGATTTGATCCCTATCAAACGGCTATGTGTGGGGATTTCTTTATGCTGTTTAATCACAGGTGCCCAGGCTGCTCCTGATTTCAGCGCACTTGATAAAAAATTTGATGTACAGCTCTCACTTAACAACGCTACACTTAAATCAGTTGTAAACTCCTTAAATAAACAGACAGATATCGTATTTTCTTATGATACATCCTTAGGATCTGTTCCTGTAAATAATGTATCCGTAAACGTAGAAGACGAAAATATTGAAGTGATCTTAGACCAGGTATTCAACGGAACGAATATTGAATACCGGATCGATGGCCAGATGGTCGTTCTTTATTCAAACAGAAAAGCAGACACGCCAGGAGTTTCCGGAATCCAGCAAAGTAACAAACGGGTAACCGGAGTCGTATTAGATGAATTTGGTGAACCTGTAATCGGAGCCAACGTTGTGGTAAAAGGTACAACGAATGGTATGATCACCGGCTTTGATGGTGATTTTACCCTGGAAAATGTTCCGGATAATGCAATTCTTGTCATCTCTTACATTGGTTATGAGCCACAAGAAGTGGAAGTAGCTGGTAAAACAATCCTGAATATCACCTTAAGTGAAGACACACAAAAACTGGATGAAATTGTAGTAACCGCTTTAGGTATTAAACGTCAGGCACGTTCGATTGGTTATTCAACTGCTTCAGTGAGTGGGGATGAATTTACAGAAGCCCGTGACCTCAATTTAGGAAATGCTCTTTCAGGAAAAGTGGCTGGTGTTAGTGTCTCCGGAAATGCAACAGGAGCTGGAGGTAGTAGCCGTATCACGATTCGTGGTAATGCATCTATTACCGGAAATAACCAGCCATTATACGTAATTGATGGTATTCCTTTTGATAATAGCAATTTTGGAAATGCCGGACAATGGGGTGGTTTAGATATGGGGGATGGTCTGAACGCTATCAACCCAGATGATATTACAGAAATCCAGGTATTGAAAGGTGCAGCAGCTTCTGCTCTATATGGATATCGTGGAGGTAACGGAGCTATCCTTATTACCACTAAAACCGGTACACAAAAGGGAGTAAATATAGAGTTTAATAATAACCTAACCTTTAACCCTATCTATGATTATCGTGATTTCCAGACAGTATATGGACAAGGTACACGCGGAGTACGTCCACTATCTGCAGAAAGTGCTAAGCAAACAGCTACTTTAAACTGGGGTGAGACAATGGGTGGTGGAAAAACTGCTGTAAATTTCCTGGGTAATGAGTATGATTATAATATGAAAGACAACTGGGGAAATTTCTATCGTCTAAGTATGACCGAAAATGCATCCTTAGGTATCAGTGGAAAAAGTGATAATATTTCTTATCGCTTTGGTATCTCCAATGTCTATGACCGTTCCATGTTGCCTAATGCAGGTTTGAGCCAGCAGGGTATCAACATGAACATGGTATATGATATTACCTCTAAATTAATCCTGACAGTAAATGGTAATTATGTCTTTGAAAAGGTTAAAAACCGTGCGAATCTTTCAGATGGTAATGGTAACGTAAACGCTACTTTATTATATTTTGCCAACACGACAGATGTCAGATGGATGAAGCCCAGAGTAGATGCGGAAGGAAATGAGTTAATTCCCAGTAATAGTGTTTATTTCAATAATCCATATTTTCTTCAATACGATAAAAGTAATGAAACTAACCGTAACCGTTTAACGGGGGGTATGACATTAAAATATGATATTTATGAATGGTTATATGCACAGGGACAGGTTACACGTGATGGTTATACGTTGGAATTCCGCCAGGTACAACCTATGGGAGCTGCCGCTGACCCGGGTGGGTATTTGAATGAATATTCAAGAAACTTTTCAGAGGTAAACCTGAATTTCCTAATCGGATTCAATAAAAAATTCGGGGATTTCTCTGTGAATGCAACTGTCGGAGGAAACCGTTTACGTAATATTTGGAAACAATTCGGTACCAATGGAAATATTAAATCTTTCCTTGTACCGGGAACCTGGGCTGCAAGTAATGTAAGTAGCCCTATGTATGCTAAATCTTATGAAGAATACCGCGTAAACTCTATCTATGCAACAGCTGATTTCGGTTATAAGGATTTCTTATTCCTGAATTTCACAGGACGTAATGACTGGTTCTCTACCTTGAATCCGGATACCAACAGCTATTTCTATCCCTCTGTAAGTGCCAGTTTCATGTTTAGCGAAGCATTCGAATTACCGGAATGGATTTATTCTGGTAAATTAAGAGGTGCTTTTGCAACGGCATCTAATGGTACAACTCCTTATCAGACAGGATTATATTATACAACTACAGATTACCAGGTTCAAGGACAATCTGTAGGTATGGTAAAAGATGGTAGTAGTGTACCTGACCCTTATCTGAAACCGGTACAGATCTCAGAATGGGAAGTAGGGTTAAATGTTCAATTCTTTGACAATCGGCTGGGATTTGACTTTGCTTATTATACCAAAAATACAAAAGATGATATTGCTGAAATAAGCACAAGCCAGGCTTCCGGATTTAACAAAGCGATTATGAACATTGGTGAGATCAGAAATAACGGTATTGAACTCATGATTCATGGAGTACCTGTAAGGAAAAATGGCTTCATGTGGAATACGACCTTTAATATTGCGTACAATAACAGTAAGATTCTCTATTTGGGAGAAGGTGTGGAATATTTGATTTTGGACGGAGCTACTGCCAATGGAGATGCAGCCTCCATTGCGAATGTGGTAGGAAGCAGTTATGGCCAGATCTATGGTTATAAATATCTTAGGGATGAAAATGGAAATAAGGTATATGACGAATCAGGACTACCTATGGCAACAGAGCAGCAGGAAGCCCTGGGAAGTGGGGTATATAAAGTAACCGGAGGTTTCAGAAATGAGTTTTTATATAAAAACTGGTCACTGGCATTCCTGTTGGATTATAAATTTGGAGCAAAAATATTCTCAGGAACAAATCTGAATGCATATAGTAACGGTTTACACAAAAATACGCTGGAAGGTCGTGAAACCGGATTTACCAATACATATATAAACGAAAATGGAGAGGCTATTCAGGTAACCGCTGAGGCACAGGATTACTGGCAACAAATCGCTTCCCGTAAGATTACAGAAGAATTTGTATATGATGCCAGCTTTATCAAACTGAGAGAACTATCACTTGGATATACCTTCCCAGCTTCTATGCTGAAAGTTAAATATGTGAAAGGTCTTTCTTTATCTCTTGTCGGACGTAACTTATGGACCATCATGAAACATACGCCGAATATTGATCCTGAATCATCCATCAATAACACCAATGGACAAGGACTTGAGTTGAATGGGTATCCTACTACCAGATCCATAGGATTCAACCTGAATGTAAAATTCTAAAAATCAGACTAAGATGAAAAAAGGAATATTAGTTATTACAACGTCTCTCTGCTTAATGCTAACATCCATAGGATGTAGTGACTTCGGGGATTTGAATGTAGACCCGGAAAATATTACTGCCGAAAGTATGGACTATACCCTGTTATTTACAAATGTACAGGTATATACATATGGGACTGAATATGATATATGGAGAAATGCTGCTATTTATATTAGCTCTATGATTCAGCACCATGCTTCTGTTGACTGGTCGCAGGGAGATAAATACACCTACAGTGACAGTTATAACCAGGCTTACTGGGATAGGACCTATCCGAATGGAATACTGAATGCTGTTACTCTTATTCATCAATGGAAAGATAATGAAGAATATCAGGCTGAATATAATATGGTGAGAATCCTGCGGGTTATTCTAATGCAACGAATGACAGATATGTATGGAGACGTACCTTATTCTGAAGCAGGATTAGGGTATATTGAAGGTATTGGAAAACCAAAATACGATACACAGGAAAGTATTTATATGGATATGCTGAACGAACTGAAAGAAGCAGGAGAAGCATTAGCCTCTATCAGTAGTAGTAAAATCGGAGCTAAAGATATCATGTATGGTGGAAATACCACTCAATGGAGAAAATTAGCTTATTCATTGATGGTACGTGTAGCAATGCGTTTGACAAAAGTCGCACCTGATACAGCCAGTATATGGGTAAATACAGCATTGTCTGGTGGTATTTTTGAAAGTAATGATGACAATTGTATCGTTACACACGAAGGAGCAGTGGAAACTACCAACGCAGCAGAACCTTATGGAAAAGTATATTCTCATGAAGATGTTACAGGATGGCGTTTAAGCAACACATTCGTAAACCAGTTGAAAAATACTGGTGATCCCCGCTTATCTCTAATTGGAACCGTAGTGGGTGAATCACTGGTTTCTACTAATCAGTATAGCAGTGAAAACTGGGAATATGGTGACACAACAGCAGTCGTACAGTTAGGTATGCCGAACGGACGTGATGTTCAGGGAGGAGATTTAGATATCTCTAAAGAACCGAACTACCCGGGAACAGCAGACGATGGATATTTAGGTTTAAGATATTATTCTGTACCAAACCGTTATACATTTGCTCGTCCGGATGCTCCGACTTTGGTGGTTACTTATTCTACCATTCAATTATTATTGGCAGAAGCCGCTTATCGCGGTTATATTCCGGGAAGTGCTGAAGAGTATTATAATGAAGGTGTAAGAGCAGCTATCAAACAATTTACAGCTTATGGAGTAGATATCGTAACAGATGCTCAGATCAATTATTATTTATCTCAGAATCCATATAATGCGTCTACAGCGCTGGAGCAAATCAATGTTCAATATTGGATTGCAACGTATTGTGATGAGTACGAGGCTTTTGCTAACTGGAGAAGATCCGGTTATCCGGTACTGACTCCTGTTAACTATATAGGAAATGTAACCAATGGAACGATTCCACGCAGATTTACCTACAATACAGGGGAAGCTGTGGTAAATACAGAAAATTACCTGGAAGCAGTACATCGGTTAAATAATGGTGATACCATGACCTCCAGAGTTTGGTGGGATGCAGAATGATAATTTTTACTATTAATGATAAAAGGACAATCTTTTCAGGTTGTCCTTTTTATTTTTAAGAAATAATTTTTTTATTAAATTAAATTATATTTAAATTTAGACCAATCTTACTTTTTCCAATATTAGAAGTGAATTTTTACTTAAATATATAATATTATGAAAGTCAGCAGTTGTTTATTTAAATTAAAATGGGCTATTTTATTTAGTTTTTTCTCGCCTTTTTTATTAGCACAAACTGATCCTTTAATAAAAGGAACTGGTATTAATGATGGGAGAGAAGTTGAACCAGGAAAAGAATATGATTATACTATCACGTATGGTGATAAAGGATCTATGCCTGTAAATTATGTATCTTTAGTACAATGGACTGTTTCTGGTGGTGTTTTAAAAAGTAAACACCCAGAGAAGCCCCTCATTACAGTTATTTGGGATAAAGATGAAATAAAGGGGGAAATTATAGCAAAGCAAGTCCATTATGTGAATTCACAAAATAAACATGCTTTTACTGAAACCTGGGCAACAGTAGCAATTAAAAAAGAGGGTGGAAATGGAGAAGTTCCACCAGTTGGAGAATTTGAAATACAATGTGAGGATGTTGTTGATGTTAATCAGGATTTTAATGTTACTATCCGGCCTTTGTGGACCAATACCATTTATGAGTGTTGGGGGGATAATCTGGTAGTTAAACAAATTTCATCTAATCAATGGTCAAAAGTATGTCAATTTACTTCTCCAGGTACTAAGACTATCCATGCAAGGATTAATGCAGATCAAGTTGTGCAGGGGAGTAAAACTATTTCTGTTTTACCCACTCAAATTACAGGTCCTTCTACTTTATGTGAAAGTATGACTTATTCTGTTGATGATTTACCCATTGGATTTAAAGTTGATAAATGGGTAGTAAGTAATAGTTTAGAAATTGTATCAGGACAAAATACCAATCAATTGACAATAAAACCCACAACATTATCTTCATATGGGGCATCTGAAGGAACAATAACTGCTTATATAGGAAATAAAACTATTACAAAAAAGAGTGAGTTTAAATACACCATTAGCACGTTATTATAATGTTTCTCTTCCTAATAAGATAGTAACAGAGCATGAATATTACAATGAGTGTAAAATTTCCTGGTTAGGAAGTGGAGATATTTTAGAATATAATTGGAGTTGTACAGGATTTCAAGTAATAGATCATACGGAAAGGGTTCCTGGTGATTTTATCCGTTTGCGTCCTGTTTCTCCGGGAAGTACAGCACAAATTTTAGTAAGGGCAAGGAATCGCTGTGGATGGGGAGAACCAGCTCTCTATGGAAGAGAAGTAACGCGTTATCCGACTCGTAGTTTGTATAATATATATTCTGATAATACCGGTGTGGTTTTTGTTCGCAAAAATGAAACATATGCAGATGCATTTATCGGTCCGGGTAATTATGGGGAGTTCTCTTTAAATTATGAACTCTATAATCAGGCTACTGGAAATTTAATAGATAAAGGAAAAATGGATAATTCGGGAGGAACTGTTGATTTCAGCCGTTTCCCTAAAGGTATTTATATCTTCAATTTAAATGTAGATGCTGAAAACAGACAAACTCATAGATTAATTATCAAATAAAACTATAAATTCATTTTGCTTAATTTAGCCCGGTAATTTTACCGGGCTATTTATTTATAACCACTGTCTAAAAATTAGACAAATGTTACCTCCTGCTTCCAACTGAATCCTCTTTTTATTGATCAACAAAAAGAAACGGAGTAGCTTTGGAAAATAGAACTGGTATATCATGAAAAACATCTCTTTCAAACTCATTTTCCGAAGTTGGTGGCGTAATAAGACATTTACTGTGATCTCTATCCTGAGTCTGGCTGTTGGGATTGCTTGTACCAATCTGTTAGCTGCTTTTGTCATCCATGAATATAATATAGAAGCAAATAACCCGAACCGGGACCGGATCGTAGTCTTACAGAAACTTTTGACTGAGATAAACCATCGTTTTATTACTTATCAACCGGCTCATTTTCCTGAATTATTTATCAGCGAAGTACCGGAGTTGGATCGGTCTTGTACGATAAACGATTTATCTGGTTCCACTTTTAAGGTGGGGGAATATGTTTACACCGGCTTTAAGATTTTTGAAACGGATACCAATTTTATCCGTCTGTTTCCTCAACAGGTATTGATGGGGAGTCTGGAAGAGGCCTTGAATGATCCCAATAAAATAGTTTTGTCAGAATCTTCTGCCAGACAACTATTTGGGAGTGAGAATCCGGTTGGGCAGATGATCCGGATGCAAAAAATGTCAACAGGCTTTCCAGGGGATATACGACCCATCCAGACATTAACTGTTTCTGCAATCGTTAAAAATGACCATCAGGCTGCTTTGATGTTTGATGCTTTCTTTTTCGGAAGACCCACGACCGGAATCCATTTGTTTCTTTTAAAGGAAAATACATCCATTGCCCAGCTCCAGGCCAAAACTAAAAACCAGTTTAAAAATCACTCTGACAGCATGGGAAGAAATGTTCAGTATACGTTTCTGAGTATCCCGGAAGTCTGTTTTGACAAAGAATTGTATAGCTTTCCTTTTAAAAAACCCAACACGGCTATCCTATGGGTTGCTCTCATTTCTGCCATTATGATACTGGTAATCGCTTGTTTTAATTATATAAACCTAAGTTTCTCCCGTGTCTTTAATCAATTGTACTCTCTGCATATTCAGAAACTCATGGGAGCAGGGATCAGGCAGCTTCAGGTGCAATTATTCGCCGATACATGGATGACGGTGGGACTTGGTTTCCTGATCGCCCAATTATTACAGTATGATTTATTATCCATACTAAACAGTATCATGTCTGCCGGGGTACCCGCCTCCTTTTTATATACGAACCAGGTCCTGCCGGTCACCTTAGGCCTTATTCTGGTGCTGGCATTTATACCGGCACTCTATATGGGAAGTCGCTTACCGGGCATGACGATTGCTGCTTATAATAATTTTTACCGGGGGAAGGCTAAGCAACGTATCATTGCTTTGCTGGCGGTCACTCAGTTTGTCATATCATTAGTTCTGATCATAGGAACCTTTTCCGTACGCCGGCAACTTTCTCTTTTATATGAAAAAACAGAACATTATAAAAATATTTATGCCTTTTCCGTAGGTGACAATCAAACTTCTATGCGGCCCCTTATCGATCGTGTTGCCCATCTTCCCGGCATACAAGCCATTGGTTCCAGTAGTGCGACGTTAGATATTCCTTAGGTTACGGAGAGCCATACGTAGAAGATGGGGAAACAAAGTTCCGGTCGATCACCTTTGATGATGGTGACGAAGGAATCATAGATGTGATGGGATATAAACTGATTCAGGGGTTGACCTGGGAAGAGGCTATTAAGCTATATGTAAATCCGGTATATCTGAACCGGACCTATGCCCAACAACTATTCCCAGATGGCAATCTTCCGGTAGGGGATATGCTGGTCGTGTATGATGAGATCCATAAAAATTATCCACCCGCCCAACATTTGATCGCCGGGGTGGTGGAAGATTACTTCAAATCTGATCTGGAAACCCCTGTGCAGGCTGGGATCATTTCCTACAACCGGGACAGAGCGATTTTTCTACAGGTGAAAACAGACCCGAAGCATACGGCTGAAGTGATCAGGCGTATCTATGAAGAAGGAGATGCCCTTTATCCGGAACAGTTGCTGGAACATAAAAGTATGTATGATGTAATAATGAACCGGAATAAAAAGATCTTTCAAATGTCGGATCTGCTGATGATGTATTCAATTATCAGTCTTTTGCTCACCTGTTTCGGTCTGTTCGGGATGGCACTGTATGCCATCGAACAACGCACGAAGGAGATCGGCATACGCAAAGTGAACGGGTCTGCCACCTGGCAGATCATGCTACTGTTAAACAGCCGTTTTATCGGTTGGATCGGAATTGCTTATGTAATCGCTGTCCCTGTGGCCTGGTGGCTGCTCAACCAATGGATGCAAAATTTTGTTTACCGTGCCGGCTTCAGCCTCCGGATCTATGTCCTGCCACTTGTTCTTGTAGTTGCCATTACTTTGTTGACCGTAAGCTGGCACAGCTACCGGGCCGCTTCCGGCAACCCTGTAAATGCACTGAAAGATGAGTAATCAGGGGAATGAAGGTGATCTGTGTACTAATCATTTTCCAGACGGTTTATTCTGGCTAAATCGTTACCATAATAAATCAAAAAGATTATATTTGCATCTGTTAGACTGAAAAATGTATGGAATACACAGCATCGTTAGTAAAAGGGATTCGTAAAGGGGAACGGGCCGCGTTTAACGAGCTTTATAGAACGCATTACCTGTCCTTACTTTCCTATGCAGAACTATTTTTAGATGCAGATGAAGCAAAGGATGTGGTGCAGGATGTATTCCTCAATACCTGGATCCACAGAGAAAATCTGGATGAAACTCTTTCTGTACGTAGCTACCTTTTACGTGCTGTTTATAACTCGGCATTGAATATATTGAAAAAGAAAGGATATTCGACAGAATATATTTCTTCTTTTGAATATGAGATCAGCCAGATGGGATCTAAACTGTATGATCCCGATTCAAATGATATTATTCACCGGATCTATAATCAGGAATTAAAAAGTAATATTGAGGCAGCGATTGATAGTTTACCGGCACGATGTAGAGAAGTTTTTACCTTAAGTTATCTGGAAGACCTTCCCAGTAAGGAGATCAGTGTCCGGCTGGGAATCTCATTGAGTACAGTGGAAAACCATATTTATTCAGCATTAAAGCAATTAAGGGAAAAACTGAGACAATATCGGTTTAAGGGAAGTGAAAAATAGCAATAAGAAACAAATAACTAATTTTTCTTAGCAAAAAACAAATAATTGCATTTTTAGTTAGGTACTTTGTTCCTATGGATTGTATTAAATGTAGTAATAGGAAAAAAATGAATGAGGAGATAATATATAAGTATCTGAGTGGTGAGATAAATGAGAATGAAAACAACAATTAGAAGAATGGTTACAAAGATCTGTTGATAACAGATATTACTTTTTTGAACTTAGGTCTATTTGGCAAGCGAAAAAACAGTTTTTAAACTCTACAACTGAAGCATTGTTGGAACATTCTCTCTATGAATTAAATGAAAAGATCGATGCTCATGAGAAGGAGGAAAAAAGAGAATCTCTTCTTCAAACCGGTTGCGCCCTGTGCTGTGGAGTGTTTCCGCGGCGGTTCTTTTGTTACTGATCGGTTTTTCTTTTTTCAGATCTTTTCAGCAAAGCGAAGAGGGCAGTCCTTATTCGCAACAATTTATAACCTATGTAAATACGACGACGGACTCTATCCGGATGGTTAGCCTGTTGGATGGAACACATGTCTGGTTAAGTGAACAATCCACCTTAGTTTGTCCGGAGACTTTTTCCGGTGATGTGCGGAGTGTCTATCTGGAAGGGGAAGCCTATTTTGAAGTAACCACTGACTCTCTTATGCCATTTTTAGTAAAAACAGATGCTAATCAAATCAAAGTTTTCGGCACCTCTTTCAGTGTCAACACCCGGTATGAAGAACAGCTCAATGAGGTAATTCTTACCAGTGGTTCCGTACAGTTACAAAGGCTGGACGGCATTGGCCTGATTAATATGGTTCCCGGACAGAAAGCACTTTATTCGAAAGAGTCTCATACGGTTGAAATAAACGACATTGACATACAGATGTACGGATCCTGGAAGTATGGGCTTATCTCCCTCTCAAATGCTTCCTTACCCAAGATCCTAAACTGCCTGGAAGACACCTATAAAGTTAAAATAGAGATGGATACAACCTCTTTACGTGGAAAACGGTATCATTTCTCTTTCAAACGTTCCAAAGGATTAGGAGACGCCTTGCAGCAACTTTCTTTTATGACCGGTGTTCCGGCAAAGGTGATCTGATCTCCAACTACACAAAATTTGTGCAAATTATCTCTCATCTCTCATATGTTGCTCTCAATCCCTTTGTAGATGCGGGAAGTAGATATGAGAGATACCTTTTTTTGATCTCTCATCATCTCTCATCTCTCATGGTCTGTCTTGTCCTGAATAGGGGTGTGTCCTCTGCAGAAAGGCATAAAAAGATAAAAGAGCAGGCAGCTATTCTTCTTGTCTTAGTAAAGAAAATATCGTCTCTCGTACGGAAGTCATATATCTTCCACGTGAGAGTTATATGACTCCCACATGGGAGACGCATGACTCTCACGTGAGAGACGGTAAAAGAGTCGGGAAGAATGAATAAATTCGTGTGCAGGAAAGGGATTTTTCGTATGTTTGCAGGCACAAAATTAAACACAGAACGATGACGAATGTAAAACCCATATCAAACACACCCATTTCTTCTGCTGCCTTTGCGGATACAAAACCGCATTATCATATATTAGATGGACTGCGTGGAATTGCGGCTATTGTAGTGGTCTGTTTTCATGTATTTGAGGCTTTTGCTACCAGCCACGTAGACCAAAGGATCAACCACGGATATTTAGCTGTGGATTTTTTCTTTCTTCTGTCTGGTTTTGTGGTTGGTTATGCTTATGATGACCGGTGGGGTACCATGAAAACAAAAGATTTTATTAAACGCAGGATCATTCGTTTACATCCGATGGTGGTCATGGGGGCTTTGATTGGAGGGATCCTATTCTATTTCCAGGGTTGTGACGTCTGGGATGTCTCAGCCGTATCTGCCGGTATGTTGTTATTGGCTACGTTTATCAATGCGTTACTGATCCCGGCTACTCCTCAGCATGAGATCCGGGGCCTTACTGAAATGTATCCTCTGAATGGACCCAGTTGGTCTCTGTTTTTTGAATATATCGGTAATATTCTCTATGCGATATTTATCCGTAAATTATCCACCAAAGCCCTTGCCGTATTCATCCTGTTGGCCGGATGCGGATTAGCGACCTTTGCAATCGCAGGTCCATCCGGTGATATCTGCGTGGGATTTGCCTTAGATGGTGAGAATATGGTGGGTGGCTCTTTACGTCTGCTTTTTTCATTTTCAGCAGGATTGTTATTATCTCGTATATTTAACCCCACCTATGTAAAAGGAGCTTTCTGGATCTGTAGTTTAGCAGTTATTGTACTGTTATCCATCCCCCGGCTCGGAGGGTATGATTATCTATGGGTGAATGGCTTGTACGATACGTTTTGTTTTGCTGTCGCTTTTCCTTTGCTGGTCTATCTGGGAGCTTCCGGAAAAACAACTGACTGGGTAACGACCCGGATATGCAAATTCCTGGGAGATATTTCTTACCCACTGTATATGGTCCATTATCCTTTTATCTACCTGTACTATGCCTGGGTTAAAAATGAAAATCTCACCTTTATGGAATCCTTCCCGGGGGCTTTTGTGCTGGTGACCGGAAGTATCCTGTTAGCATATTTCTGTTTGAAATACTACGATGAACCCGTCCGTCGTTTCCTGACTAACCGTTTCCTGCGCCGTCGTGAACAGTAACTCTTATTATGTCCTTTTTTCCAGCAGAACGACGTTCTCTACGTGATGGGTATGAGGGAACATATCGACGGGCTGCACTTTCTTAACGGCATATTTTCCGTCTAACAGGGCCAGGTCACGGGCCTGGGTGGCTGGATTACAGCTTACGTAGACAATGCGCTGGGGTTCGGCGAACAGGATGGTATCAATCACATCATCATGCATACCCGCACGCGGAGGGTCTGTAATAATCACATCCGGCCGGCCGTGTGTATCGATAAACTCTTTATTCAGAATATCTTTCATATCCCCGGCATAGAAAAGCGTATTGTCAATCTGGTTTAGTCCTGAATTGACTTTGGCATCTTCGATCGCGTCTGCTACATATTCGATACCGATCACCTGTCTGGCCTTTTTTGCCACAAAGTTGGCAATGGTTCCGGTTCCGGTATACAGGTCATAGACTAACTCATTTCCTGTCAGGCCGGCAAAATCCCGGGTGATCTTATACAGGTTATAGGCCTGTTCACTGTTGGTCTGATAAAATGACTTAGGACCTACCTTGAAGCGAAGCCCTTCCATTTCTTCTATCATGTGATCTTTCCCTTTGAAGACGTGTACCTCCTGATCGGTGATCGTGTCATTACATTTTTCGTTGATCACATATAATAGCGAGGTGATCTCCGGGAATGTAGTCGCCAGGTGGGAAAGCAGTGCTTCCCGCTTTTCTTTATCTTCCTGATAAAAGACCACAATGATCATGAGTTCTCCGGTAGAAGATGAACGGACAATCAGGGTACGCAGGAAACCTTCCTGGTGACGCAGGTTGAAGAACGGATAGCCTTCATGACTGAAAGCATAGGCTTTGATCGCTAAGCGGATGCGGTTTGAAATATCATCCTGTAACCAGCATTTATTTATATCAAGCACTTTGTCGAACGCACCGGGAATATGGAAACCTACACCGCTCATCGGATCAAAAGACTCACCGCTTTTGATCTGTTCTTCCGTCAGCCACTTTTTATTGGAGAAGGTGAACTCCAGTTTATTCCTATAGAAGGTGGTCCGGGAAGAACCTAAGATCGGCAGGATCTCTTCCATCTCTATCTTTCCGATGCGGGTCAGATTGTCAATGACCTGCTGATGTTTATATTTCAATTGTGCCTCATAGGGCAGGTGTTGCCACTTACATCCTCCGCAAACACCGAAGTGTTCACAAAAAGGGGTGGTACGTTCCGGGGAATATGCATGGAAACGGACGGCTTTACCTTCCGCGTAACTGTTTTTCTTCCGGGTCAGTTGGATATCTACGATATCACCAGGGGCCACATAAGGTACGAAAACTACTCTGTCATTCACTTTAGCGATTGCCTTTCCTTCTGCGGCTACACCTGTAATGGTTACCTCTTCCAACAGAGGTAACTGCTTCTTTTTCCTTGCCAATGTATCTGCGTTTAAAAATTTTGCCACACAAATGTACATATTTACATGATATAATGACATGGGGATAGCTATAAAACACAAAAAATCTTTGAGTTTTGATGAATTGACTTTCTATATTTGTATCGTTGCAATCCAGAGATGGCAAATTAAATCGTAATACAAATAATTTATGGAAAAGAAAAGAGTTTACACGTTTGGAAACGGTAAAGCCGAAGGAAAAGCAGATATGCGGAATCTGCTGGGCGGAAAAGGAGCTAATTTAGCTGAAATGAATCTGATTGGTGTTCCTGTACCTCCGGGTTTCACGATTACTACAGAGGTTTGCTCTGAATACTATGAATTAGGAAGAGAAAAGGTGATTGAATTACTGACCGCTGAAGTTGAACATGCCATCCAAAATATAGAACAGTTAATGAACTCTAAGTTTGGAGACATAGAGAATCCGTTATTAGTTTCTGTTCGTTCCGGTTCACGTGCGTCGATGCCGGGTATGATGGACACGATCCTGAACTTAGGTCTGAATGATGAGGTGGTGGAAGGGTTAGCCAGAAAGACCGGGAATGCCCGTTTTGCCTGGGACTCTTATCGTCGCTTCGTACAGATGTATGGCGATGTGGTGTTAGGTATGAAGCCGACCAACAAAGAAGATATCGATCCTTTTGAAGCAATCATTGAAGAGGTGAAAGAAGAAAAAGGAGTCCATCTGGATAATGAATTAGCAGTGGAAGATCTGAAAGATCTGGTAGCCCGTTTTAAAGCAGCCGTCAAAGAGCAGACCGGACTGGATTTCCCGGCCTCTGCTTATGAACAGTTATGGGGAGCGATCTGTGCGGTATTTAAATCTTGGATGAACGACCGGGCTATTCTGTACCGGAAGATGGAGGGTATACCGGAAGAGTGGGGAACGGCCGTTTCCGTACAGGCGATGGTCTTCGGGAATATGGGTGACACATCGGCAACCGGTGTTTGTTTTTCCCGTGATGCAGCCAATGGCGATGATGAATTCAACGGCGAATATCTGATCAATGCACAGGGAGAAGATGTGGTGGCCGGTATCCGTACACCTCAGCAGATCACAAAGAAAGGATCACAGGTCTGGGCAGAACGGGCTGGGATTCCGGAAGAGGAGAGAGCGGCTAAATATCCCTCCATGGAAGAGGCTATGCCGGAAATCTATAAAGAATTAGACGCGATCCAGACGAAATTGGAAAACCATTACCGGGATATGCAGGATATGGAGTTCACTGTACAGGAAGGTAAATTGTGGTTCCTTCAGACCCGTAACGGAAAACGTACCGGAGCGGCTATGGTAAAGATTGCCATGGACCTGCTTCGTCAGGGTATGATCGATGAAAAAACTGCTCTGTTACGGATCGAACCGAATAAATTAGATGAATTGTTACATCCGGTGTTTGATAAAAAGCATTGAAAAGCGCTAAGGTCCTGACCAAAGGGTTACCAGCCTCACCGGGTGCAGCTACCGGACAGATCGTTTTCTTTGCAGATGATGCTGCGGAATGGCATGCCGGAGGGAAGAAAGTGGTCATGGTTCGTATTGAAACCTCTCCCGAAGATCTGGCCGGTATGGCAGTAGCGGAAGGGATCCTGACCGCCCGGGGTGGTATGACTTCCCATGCCGCTGTGGTTGCCCGGGGGATGGGTAAATGCTGTGTATCAGGAGCAGGAGAACTGGTGATTGACTATAAAAAGAAAACAGTAGAAGTGAATGGGCTGACCTTGAAAGAAGGTGATTTCATTTCGATCAATGGTACGACCGGGGAAATCTATGAAGGCAAGGTGGAAACCCAGGCTGCGGAGATCTCCGGAGACTTTAATGACCTGATGGCGCTGGCCGATAAATATGCCAGATTGCAGGTGCGTACGAATGCGGATACTCCTCATGACGCGTTGGTGGCCCGTCAGTTCGGTGCGGTAGGTATCGGACTTTGCCGTACGGAATATATGTTTTTTGAAGGGGATAAGATCAAAGCGATGCGTGAAATGATCCTTTCTGAGGATGCGGAAGGGCGTAGAAAAGCGTTGGAAAAGATACTGCCCTACCAGAAAGAAGACTTCAAAGGTATTTTCAAAGCGATGCAGGATTGTCCGGTGACAGTTCGTCTGCTGGATCCTCCGTTGCATGAGTTTGTCCCTCATGATGAAAAAGGGCAGGAGGAAATGGCTACTACCATGGGATTACCGGTCGATGCGATCCGGCAACGGGTAGAAGCTCTTTGTGAACATAACCCGATGTTAGGCCACCGGGGTTGCCGCCTGGGGAATACCTATCCGGAAATTACGGAAATGCAGACCCGGGCTATTTTAGGGGCTGCCCTCGAACTCAAAAAGGAGGGTGTGAATGCCATACCGGAGATCATGGTTCCGCTGACGGGTATTCTGCATGAGTTCACGGCTCAGGAAGAGATCATTCGGGAAACGGCCGCGAAGCTATTTGAAGAGGAAGGGGATTCTGTGGAATTCAAGGTGGGTACGATGATTGAGATCCCGCGTGCAGCATTAACGGCTGACCGGATTGCCTCTTCGGCTGAATTCTTCTCTTTCGGAACCAATGACCTGACACAAATGACATTTGGTTATTCCCGTGACGATATCTCCTCTTTCCTGCCGATCTATCTGGAAAAGAAGATCCTTCAATTTGACCCGTTCCAGGTATTAGACCAAAATGGAGTGGGACAGTTGGTACGGATGGCCACGGAAAAGGGCCGTGCGGTTCGTCCGGATCTGAAATGTGGTATTTGTGGAGAGCATGGCGGAGAACCTTCTTCTGTGAAGTTCTGCCATAAAGTAGGTCTGAACTATGTTTCCTGTTCTCCTTTCCGGGTGCCTATTGCACGGGTAGCGGCTGCACAGGCGGTAGTGGAAGAATAATCATTCTTATATTTTACATAATTGCGACGGCGTGGATTCATTTCTGAACCTCCACGCCGTCTTTCTTGTTTTATGATACAGAAAAATATAATTTTTTTCTTATTTTTATACTCGAATTGGGAATACTACATTTATCCTTTTATCGTATTTAGTCTTTAAAGCTTGATATAAATTACCATATGGCTCATTTACCGACGTTTGTTACCGATCTGGCGATTATTCTGATAACAGCCGGGATCGCTACAATTTTATTTAAGTGGTTGAAACAACCTGTTGTTTTAGGTTATATTGTGGCAGGCGTAATTGCCGGCCCCTTTATTACCTGGTTACCTACCGTAACGGAGATGGTCAATGTCGAAACCTGGGCGGAAATCGGCGTTATCTTTTTATTATTCGCATTAGGGCTGGAGTTTAGTTTTAAGAAAGTTATTGAGGTAGGAGGGACCGCTTCGATCGCCACGCTGATTAATATGGGGTCCATGATCGTGATCGGATATATTGTCGGACAGTTGTTGGGGTGGTCCAGTATGGATAGTATTTTCCTTGGAGGCATGCTCTCGATGTCTTCCACCACTATTATTATCAAGGCTTTTACGGATATGCGGCTTCAGAAACAGAAGTTTGCTACGATTGTTTTTGGGATGTTGATTGTGGAGGATTTAGCGGCAATCCTTATGATGGTGTTACTCTCCACCGTGGCCTCCAGTAGTAGTTTTGGGGGAGGTGAACTGTTTAACAGTATTTTCCGCCTGTTCTTTTTTGTACTGATCTGGTTCATAGCCGGGATCTATATTGTACCGACCATGTTACGTGTATTAAAGAAATACCTGAATGATGAGACCTTATTGATCCTGAGTGTCGGGTTATGTCTGGGAATGGTCCTTTTTGCGGCACGTGTTGGCTTTTCGGCAGCCTTAGGAGCCTTTATTATGGGATCCATTCTGGCAGAGACCATTCTTGTAAAACACATAGAACATCTGGTTGAACCTTTAAAAAATCTGTTTGGTGCTGTGTTTTTTGTATCTGTTGGGATGTTACTGGATCCCCATGTGATTGTTGAATATGCCGGACTGATCGTAATGCTTACGCTGGTGGTGTTAATTGGTCGTGTTATCTTTGCAACTGCCGGGGTATTAGCAGCAGGACATGGTTTGAAAGTCTCTATACAGGCCGGTTGTAGTCTGGCTCAGATCGGTGAGTTCTCTTTTATTATAGCTTCGCTGGGAATGAGTCTGGGGGTGATCCGGCCGGAATTATATCCGATCATTGTCGCTGTTTCTATCATTACGACTTTTACGACTCCTTATTTTATAAAATATGCTACTCCGCTTTACTATGTAATTGAAGATTACATTCCTTCCGGTTGGGAAAAACTGATCCATGGTTATAAAAGGAATTTGTATGAACCGGCTCCTGATACGAATGACTGGGTGAAATTGTTGAAGAGTATTGCCATCCTGGTAGGAGTCTATTTCACGATTGCTTTAGCGGTTGAATTGCTGAGCGAGGAATTTTTGATCCCTTTTGTCAATGAAAATCTGCCGGGTGTGCAGGGGTATGTTTTAGCCGCGGTGATTACTTTACTTTTTATGGCTCCTTTCCTGAGAGCCATTGTAATGAAGAAGAACCGGTCTGAAGAATTCCGGAAATTATGGCAGGTCGGTCCGTTCAACCGGGTAGTACTTATTTTTCTGATCGTGGTCAGAATGGTTATTTGTATTGGGTTGGTATTAAAATTATTAATCCCCCTATTCCCCGGTGCCACTGTCCTGATGGGATTCATTTCATTAGGTTTCATTGTTTTGGTGGTTTATTTCCAGGGCTTCAAGAAGCAGTCCCGGATGATAGAGGAACGGTTCCTGAAGAATTTAAATCAGAAAGAATTACAGGATCAGAAGCAGGCTGCTTTTTTACCTAAAACACAGAGTGCTTTACTGTCCAAACAGATCCATATAGAAGAGATTGAGATTTCTCCTTTATCTCCCAAGGTGGGAAAAACATTAAAGGAAAGTAATTTCCGCAGAAACACAGGAGTCCATATCGTATCTATTATCCGGGGCAATAAAAAGATCAATATTCCGGATGCCAATGAACGGTTATATCCGTACGATAAGATCATTGTGGCAGGATCCGATAAGGAGATCCAACGGATCATACAAACGATTGAAGAGCGGAATCAAATGTTACAGGTAGAAGAGCCGGTTCATCATATCAGCCTTATTCAGTACTAGGTTCCGGCAGGATCTCCGATGATTGGACAGTCCATTATAGAGTTGGGTATTCAGGAAAAGACAGAGACCATGATTATCGGAATTGATAAGCCTAACCAGACCATTATTTCCATCTCTCCGGATTATGTATTTGAGGAAGGAGACATCCTGTTACTGGCAGGAGAAAAGGAGAAACTGGACCTGTTTGAAGAGAACTTAGTCTCTGATGATCTGCCGGATGAATAAACCTCTTACTGGTGTAAATGGCCATATATATAAAAGCACCTGATTGAAGTATATAATCAATCCGGTGCTTTTCTTATTTTATTCTTTTACTAAATAGCTATTTTATCTCCCGCTATACATTTCTTCGTAATATTTAGTGTAATCACCTCCCAGAATATCTTCTACCCATTCCTGGTTATTCAGGTACCAATGGATTGTTTTGACAATACCTGTCTCGAATTTGGTTTCAGGGGTCCAGCCCAACTCCGTAGATATTTTAGTCGGATCAATGGCATAGCGCTGATCATGGCCTAAACGGTCTTTTACGTAGGTGATCAGGTCATCGTTCATCCATTCTATAGAGATTTCCCCATTTCCGTCTATTTCCTTTCTTTTAAGTACCTGGCGGAGTTCCGGAGAATCAGTCAGGATATTCCGGATGGTCTGGATCGTTAGTTTTACGATCTCTATATTTTGCTTTTCATTATGTCCGCCTACATTATAGACTTCACCGTTTTTTCCTTTCCTTATCACTATATCAATGGCTTTACAGTGATCCTCCACATATAGCCAGTCCCGGACATTGGTTCCATCTCCATATACCGGTAATGATTTTCCTTCCAGAATATTTTTAATAATAAGAGGGATCAGTTTTTCCGGGAAATGGTAAGGACCATAGTTGTTGGAACAACGGGTGATCGTGACCGGCATTTTATACGTATCGTGATAAGCCTTCACAAAAAGATCTGCGCTTGCTTTGGATGCACTATACGGACTTCGGGGGTCCAAAGGTGTATCTTCACAGAAGTAACCTTCTTTTCCTAAACTACCATACACTTCATCCGTAGACACCTGATGAAAGCGAACCCCTTCTTTCCAGGTGGGATATCCATTTTCATCTTTACCGGTCACCCAGGCTTTCCGGGCAGCATCTAATAGATTTTGTGTACCTAAAATGTTGGTGATAAGGAACAACTGAGGATTCTCAATACTCCGGTCGACATGGCTTTCCGCGGCGAAGTTCACGACATAATTAAAATCGTACCGGTCAAATAGCTGATCTGCCAGTTCGCAGTCTCCAATATCTCCTTTTACAAAAATGCATCTTTGATTGTCAATATCTGTAGCAATGGTTTTCAGATTTCCGGCATAGGTCAGGGCATCCAGTACGACTAACCGGATATCCGGATGTTTTGCCAGCATATATTTTACAAAATTTGCGCCGATAAACCCGGCAGCACCGGTAACCAAATACGTTTTCATAAGACTTTAATTATATAGTGAAGTTTATTTCAGCATCTTTCAATAAAGGAGCGTTTGTATCTTTGTCGGAAAGCAAAAGAGTCTCCTGAGGAGAAGTATGCCACTGGATATGGATGGCCGGATCGTTATAACGAATTCCTCTTTCATGCGCAGGAGAGTAGGGGTTATCCACTTTATACGTAAAAACGGCTGTTTCACTTAACACCTGGAAACCGTGGGCAAATCCCTGTGGAATAAATAACTGCTTTTTATTTTCTGCGGATAGCTTTACAGCGACGTATTGTCCGAAAGTAGGGGAGCCCCGGCGTATATCTACCGCCACATCCAGCACACTGCCCTGAATCACTCTAACTAACTTGGATTGTGCAAAAGGAGCTAATTGGTAATGTAATCCTCTGAGTACTCCTTTGGAAGAACGGGATTCATTGTCCTGAATAAAGTTTATTTTACCGATGTGTTGTTCGAAAATCGCCTGCTTGTAGGCTTCCATGAAGTACCCTCTGCTATCCGGAAAGACTTGGGGCTCTATGATCCATACGCCCGGTATAGTGGTTTCTGTGAAACTCATATAGAATATTTAACGGTTTATAGTTATGCATAAAAATAAAAGGTGAAGTAAAATCACATTCACCTTTTATTTATTATACAAAGAAACGCTTTTCATCGCATTTCTGCAAAAGTATACAAACAAAATTATTTGATCATATCCACACTTCGTTTAATGAAACGGCTCAGGGCTTCCCCTTTCAGCATACCGTTACTCAACAGGGCAAGGTCAATTAACTGGCTGACCATCTTATTCCGGGATGCATAAGAAGCTAAAATCTCATTCTGCTGGTTACGAAGCTCCTGGATCTTACGTTCCGTATTTTCCAGGTCTTCTTTTTCCTGTGCCGGGATCTCTTCGTCTTTCTTGTCTTTCTGCGCTTCCCGCAAATCTGCCTGACGCGCTTCCCAACCTTTGATATCAGCCAGGAGAGGGTTCAATTGGTCGGTACATTCTTTCTCTTCATCCGCAAGTACCTGTTTGACGAGGGCATGGTCTGTATTCAATACTAAATTGTAGGTGTTAGGCAGTTCTCCGTAGAAAGACATACCCGGTTGCATAGCTGACATTTCACGCATTCTACGCATGTATTCACTTTGAGTCAGCATCACCGGGTTGGCATTTTCTCCCAGGGCTTCAAAAGTCACATAGAAATCGACCTTGTTGATGGCCGGTACCTGGCTTTTGAATACTTCCTGTAATGCGTTTTTCTGCTCTTCAGTCAGCGTTACCTTATTCTTATTCTCTTTTTTGATCAGATTATCAACGGTGTCACTATCTACCCGGACAAAATGCGTTTTCTCAAACTTCTGTTCTAATTGTCCTACCGCATGAATATCTAACTGGCCATCCATCAATAGGACACTATATCCTTTGTCTTTAGCAGCCTGAATGTAGCTATATTGTTCATCCGGATTCGTTGTATACAGGTAAATAAGTTGCCCTTCTTTATCTGTCTGGTTTTCTTTAATCAGCGTTTTATACTCTTCAAACGTATAATATTTACCATCCACATCTTTCAGCAGAGCGAACTTCGCGGCACGGTCATAGAACTTCTCGTCGCTTAGCATACCATACTGGATAAATAATTTCAGGCTATCCCATTTCTCTTCAAACTGGGTTCTGTCAGACTTAAAGATCTCTTCCAGACGGTCGGCCACCTTTTTAGTGATGTGGTTGGAGATCTTTTTCACGTTGTGGTCACTTTGCAGATAAGAACGGGAAACGTTCAACGGAATATCGGGTGAATCCAACACGCCGTGTAGCAGGGTTAAGAATTCCGGTACGATGCCTTCCACAGAATCCGTAACAAATACCTGGTTACTATACAACTGGATCTTATTCCGGTTCAGGTCGAGATTATTCTTGATGCGTGGGAAATATAAAATACCTGTCAGGTTAAACGGATAATCCACATTCAGATGGATCCAGAAAAGCGGCTCTTCTGTCATAGGATACAGATCCCGGTAGAATTTCTTGTAGTCTTCATCTGTCATATCTGCAGGCTTACGTACCCAGGCCGGTTTGGTATCATTTACAATATTGTCCTCTTCCGTATCTACATATTTACCATCTTTCCACTCCTGCTTTTTACCAAAAGCAATCGGTACAGGCAGGAAACGGCAATATTTAGTCAACAATCCGTTGATCTTGTCCTTATTCAGGAAGTCTTTGTTCTCATCATCAATATACAGGATAATATCAGTACCGCGATCGGCTTTTTCCGTTTCTTCGAGGGTATATTCCGGTGTACCGTCACAACTCCATTTTACGGCAGTCGCTCCTTCTTTATAAGAACGGGTAACGATCTCCACCTTTTTAGAAACCATAAACGAAGAGTAGAATCCAAGACCGAAGTGACCAATGATAGCAGCCGCGTCATTCTTATATTTTTCAACGAATTCCTCTGCTCCCGAGAAAGCGATCTGGTTGATATATTTATCTATCTCTTCCGCTGTCATCCCTATACCACGGTCTGAGATCGTAATCGTCTGGTCATCAAATTTGACATGTACCGTTAAATCTCCCAGTTCCCCTTTGAATTCACCTACGGAAGCAAGTGTTTTCAGTTTTTGGGTCGCATCTACTGCGTTTGACACTAATTCACGAAGGAAAATCTCATGATCACTGTATAAAAACTTTTTAATAATAGGAAAAATGTTTTCGCTGGTAACTCCAATATGTCCTTGTTGTGCCATAGAAATATGTTTTTTATTGTTTAATATTTATTTTAACTGCCTATCAGAAGACAAAAAAAATGCCAGACTAAATAGTCTGACAAAATTGCAGAATATAATTTCTGAAGCGGGAAAAAAGTTTAGCACACAAATGACTCAGATAGGTTTCATCTGCATCATCTGTGTGCTAATGGCTAATTATACTTATTATGGATTATTTTTCTGGATCTCCGTAGTGATCTGTTGTTCTTCTTCATTGAAGCCAACTAAAATCGTATCACCTTCTGTCACGGAAGCCCGGATAATCATTTCCGCCATTTCATCTTCCAGATATTTCTGGATCGCACGTTTCAACGGACGGGCACCAAACTGAATGTCATATCCTTTGGAAGCAATAAAATCTTTCGCCTCTTCTGTAATAATCAGTTTATACCCTAACTTTTCTACCCGGTCATATAATCCTTCCAGTTCAATATCAATGATCTTATGGATCGCTTCTTTATCTAACTGGTCGAACATGATGATATCGTCAATACGGTTCAGGAACTCAGGAGCAAAAGCTTTATTGAGAGCCTTCTGGATCACACCCCGTGAGAACTCCTTATCCGCTTCCCCTTCCGCTTGTGTGTTGAAACCTACCCCACGGCCAAAGTCTTTCAACTGGCGTGTTCCGATGTTGGAGGTCAGAATCAGGATCGTGTTCTTAAAGTCGATCCGTCTGCCTAAACTATCTGTCAGGCGTCCTTCATCCAATACCTGCAACAACAGGTTAAATACATCCGGATGGGCCTTTTCAATCTCGTCCAATAAAACGACTGAATAAGGTTTACGACGGACTTTTTCCGTTAACTGGCCACCTTCTTCATAACCCACATATCCCGGAGGTGCTCCGATCAGACGGGAAACAGCGAATTTTTCCAGATATTCACTCATATCGATGCGGATCAGGGAATCAGTCGAATCAAACAGGTATTCCGCCAGTTTCTTTGCCAAGTGAGTTTTACCTACCCCGGTAGGTCCCAGGAATATAAAAGTTCCGATCGGTTTATTCGGATCTTTTAATCCGACCCGGTTCCGTTGGATGGCTTTCACGATCTTTTGTACGGCTTCATCCTGACCGATCACTTTGCTTTTAAGCATATCGCCCATTTCCAGCAATTTCAGGTTCTCTGCCTTTGCGATCCGTTGTACGGGAACACCTGACATCATGGCTACTACTTCAGCCACTTTTTCCTCATCGACAGTCTCTCTCTGTTCCTGCAATTCCTGTTCCCACTTGGTTTTAGCCGCTTCCAACTGCAACAGGAACTGACGTTCCTGATCACGGAAGCTGGCAGCCAATTCAAAGTTCTGTGACTTAACAGCCGCTAACTTCTCAGCTTTTGTGTCCTCAATCTTTGCTTCCAGCTCTTCAATACTCTTGGGAACAATAATATTGGAGATATGTACACGGGAACCCGCTTCATCCATGGCGTCGATGGCTTTGTCCGGGAAGTTCCGGTCACTGATGTAACGGTCAGTCAGATTCACACAAGCCTGTAGAGCTTCGTCCGTGTAGATCACATTATGATGTTCTTCATATCTGGGCTTAATATTGTTCAGGATTTGAAGTGTCTCTTCCGCGGTCGTAGGATCTACGATCACTTTCTGGAAACGACGTTCCAGGGCTCCATCCTTTTCAATATTCTTACGATATTCGTCTAAGGTTGTTGCGCCAATACATTGGATCTCTCCCCGGGCTAACGCCGGCTTTAACATATTGGCCGCATCCATAGAACCGGATGCGGATCCCGCTCCTACGATCGTATGGATCTCATCGATAAACAGGATAATGTTCGGATTCTTGGACAGTTCGTTTAATATGGCTTTGATACGTTCCTCGAATTGTCCCCGGTATTTGGTTCCGGCCACAATAGAAGCCATGTCTAAGCTGATTAACCGTTTATCAAACAATACACGGGAAACCTTTCGCTGAATAATGCGCAGTGCAAGTCCTTCCACAATGGCTGATTTACCGACTCCCGGTTCTCCGATCAGTACCGGATTGTTTTTCTTTCTACGGCTCAGGATCTGTGCCAGCCGTTCAATCTCTTTTTCCCGTCCGACGATCGGATCCAGTCTGTTTTCCGCCGCGGCACGGGTCATATCCGTACCGAAGTTATCTAAAACAGGGGTATCATTCGGAGATTTAGACTGCGTGGCTCCCTGGCCGGAAGAACGGGGTGTTTCTCTGCGGGCGGAAAATGAGTCATCCTCATCTTCATCCTCGTCATCCGTAAAACCGTCCACAATCTCTTCATCCATGTCTTCCATCATCTCTTCCATTTCTTTTATTCCTGTTAAGCTCACTAATTTGTTATAGACAGAGCGATACGTGACGCCGGCGTCGCCTAATACTTTCGCCGCCACATTGAACTCTTCCTTCAGAATAGCCAGCAGCAAGTGCTCGGTCCCTGTTACTTCGCTTTTAAATAAACGGGCTTCCAGCATGCTCATGCGTAATACACGTTCAGTCGTTTTGCTGATTGCTATTTCGTGATTTTCATTTTCGTCTATATCAAACGTATTCTTTATATTCTCTTCAATTTGACTCTTGATCTCAGGAAGGTCTACGTGTAGCTCATTCAGTATCTGTATGGCTTTTCCTTCCCCATCCCTGATAATACCAAGCATTAAGTGTTCCGGTCCGATATAACTGTTTTGTAAACGGCCCGCTTCTTCCCGGCTGTATTCCAAAACATCTGCCAATCGTTTTGAATAATTATTCTTCATATTATATTATGTATACTATACCTATTATTAATTTATATATAACAGCAAAATTCGTGCCAATGTTGAAAAGCTTCCTTTTTGTCCATATTTATAGGCAATATAGGTATTTTTATGGTAAAAAAGAAGGATCCGGGAAGGAAAATGGCAGAAAAACAAACAGGTGGCTTTTAAACTATTAAAACTTTTCCCTGTCTATTCATTTACAGGTGAATTCTATCGTCCCAAAACTGTAAAATTTACCCGTAAAATCTTTCGTAATATGAGGAAAAGCCTTACCTTAGTGCACTTTTTGGTCGAAAAGTAACTGAGTGTAATTAATATAAAACTAAATGGTTAATCAAGACAGAATTATAAAGATCAACATCGAGGAAGAAATGAAATCGGCATACATTGATTATTCAATGTCTGTTATCGTTTCTCGTGCTCTTCCTGATGTGAGGGATGGTTTTAAACCGGTTCATCGTCGCGTATTATTTGGAATGAATGAGCTGGGGAATACATCCGACAAACCTTATAAAAAATCTGCAAGAATTGTTGGTGAAGTTTTAGGTAAGTACCATCCACACGGAGACAGCTCTGTGTATTTTGCTATGGTACGTATGGCACAGAAATGGTCACTGCGCTATCCTTTAGTAGACGGACAGGGTAACTTCGGGTCAGTGGACGGGGATAGTCCGGCTGCGATGCGTTACACGGAAGCCCGTTTAAGTAAACTTGCAGAGGAAATGTTACGGGATATCGATAAAGATACCGTGGATTTCCAACTTAACTTTGACGATACGCTTAAAGAACCTACCGTACTTCCTACCCGTATTCCTAACTTATTGGTGAATGGGGCTTCAGGTATCGCCGTAGGGATGGCAACGAATATGCCGCCTCACAATATGACGGAAGTTTTGAATGCTTCTATGGCCTATATTGATGCCCGCGGAGAGATAGAGATCGAAGAACTGATGGAGTACGTAAAAGCTCCTGATTTCCCGACCGGTGCGACTATTTATGGTTATGCAGGGGTAAAAGATGCGTTTGAAACAGGTAGAGGACGTATTATTCTTCGTGGAAAGGCGGAGATTGAAACAGAAGGCCACCATGAGAAGATCATTATTTCGGAGATCCCTTATCTGGTGAATAAAGCGGAACTGATCAAACATATTGCTGACCTGGTAAATGATAAACGTCTGGAAGGTATTTCAAACGTAAATGACGAATCCGACAGACATGGTATGCGTATTGTCGTAGACGTGAAGCGGGATGCCAATTCAGGAGTTGTTCTGAACAAACTCTACAAAATGACTGCCTTGCAGTCTTCTTTCAGTGTAAACAATATCGCACTCGTCAATGGACGGCCGAAACAGTTAAACCTGAAAGATATGATCAAAGCGTTTGTAGATCACCGTCGTGAAGTCGTGATCCGCAGAACGAAATTTGATTTGAAGAAAGCGGAAGAAAGAGCGCATATTTTAGAAGGGCTGATTATTGCATCTGACAATATAGATGAAGTCATTGCAATCATCAAAGCCTCTAAAAGTCCTCAGGAAGCAATCGCAAACCTGATTGAACGTTTCGGACTGACAGATGTACAGGCACGGGCGATTGTAGAAATGAGATTGCGCCAGCTAACCGGTCTGGAACAGGATAAACTACGTGCTGAATATGAAGAGATTGAGAAATTAATCGCTTCATTGAAAGAGATCCTGGAAAATGAAGACCGTTGCATGGAGGTGATCAAAGGAGAATTGAGAGAGGTGAATGACAAATATGGAGATGAACGTAAAACAGATATTGTCTATGCTTCAGAAGAACTGAATCCGGAAGATTTCTATGCGGATGATGAAATGATTATCACCATTTCGCACTTAGGCTATATCAAACGTACTCCGTTGAGAGAATTCCGTGCGCAAGGCCGTGGTGGAGTAGGAGCCAAAGGTTCTGAAACCCGGGATGCAGACTTCGTACAATATATCTATCCGGCTTCTATGCATGCCACCTTGCTTATATTTACCGCAAAAGGGAAATGCTACTGGTTGAAGGTGTATGATATTCCGGAAGGAGCAAAGAACTCCAAAGGCCGTGCTATTCAGAATTTGCTGAATATTGAACCGGATGACAAAGTCAATGCGTTTATCCGTGTGAAACGATTGACAACGGATACGGATTTCATCAATTCACACTATTTATTGTTCTGTACAAAGAACGGGGTGATTAAGAAAACAGTGCTGGAAGCCTATTCACGTCCGCGTCAGAATGGAGTGAATGCGATTACCTTACGCGAAGGAGACGGATTGATTGATGTACGGATGACGAACGGAGATAATGAAGTCCTGATTGCAAACCGTAACGGACGTGCGATTCGTTTCCATGAAAGTGCCGTACGTGTGATGGGACGTACCGCTTCCGGAGTAAGAGGTATGACACTGGATGATGATCCTGCGGATGAAGTAATAGGTATGATCTGTGTAAAGAACAAAGAAGAAGAATCTATTCTTGTAGTATCAGAGCAGGGATATGGAAAACGTTCGAGCATAGATGACTATCGCATCACCAACCGTGGCGGTAAAGGGGTAAAAACCCTTAATATTACAGAGAAAACCGGAAAGCTGGTAGCTATCAAGACGGTAACGGATGAAAATGACCTGATGATCATTAATAAATCCGGTATTACGATCCGTCTGAAAGTATCTTCCATGAATATCATTGGTCGTGCCACACAGGGAGTCCGGTTGATCAACCTGGGTAAACGGAATGATAAGATTGCTTCTGTTTGTAAGGTATTGTCAGAAGAAGAAGAGGAACTGGTGGAAGAAAAAGCGGAAAATGAAGTACGGGAAGCTTTAGCAGCCACCGAGATCACAATGCTGCCGGATGACATCACAGAAGAAGCGGACACCAATGATTCCGAAGAATCAGCTGACACAGCTGAAGAGTAAGGTTTGTATAAATAGAAAATGAAATATTAATCTCAAATGACTATCGCAATGAAACGAGTATTATTAACAGTTGCACTTTGCATGGCTGCCTCTGCCTCTTTTGCGCAGAAAAAAGCGGTAAATGACGCGCAGAACAGTGCCAAAAGCAACAATTTTGACGAAGCAAGAGCTCTTATTAAAGGAGCTTTGGAAAATCCTGAATCCAAGGATGACGCTAAAACCTGGTATGTAGCTGGTTTTATCGAAGATCAACAGTTCAGTACGGAAAGAACAAAACAGGTATTAGGACAGGAACCTAACGAACCGGTTATGTATGATGCATTGATCAACGTTCTTCCTTATTTTGTTAAGGCATATGAACTGGATCAGTTGCCAAACGAAAAAGGGAAAGTAAAACCAAGATTTGCGAAAGATATTAAAAATACGCTAAGTGCAAACCATATATATTATATTAACGGTGGTGCTTACTATTTTGACGAAAGAAATTATGCGAAAGCATATGAATTTTTTGATCAATATCTCCAGATCTCAGATCTTCCTATGTTCAAAGGAGAAGCTACTGCGGCAAGAGATTCTAACTTTATGACTGTGCAGTTCTATGCAGCGGTAGCAGCTGCACAAATGGAAAATCCTCAGTTAGCGATCGCTGCTTTGGAGCGTGCGAAAGAAACAGGTTTCAGAGGAAATGATGTGTATCAGTATCTGGCTTATGAATATGAGCAACTTCAGGACAATGCAAACTTAGAAAAGACTTTGAAAGAAGGGATGGCTAAGTTTCCGGAAGAAAAGTACTATCTGATGAGCCTGATCAACAATTACATCTATGCAGGTAAAAACGAAGAAGCCCTGGAATATCTGAATACAGCGATTGCTCAGGAGCCAAACAACGCTCAGCTGCACGATGTAATGGGTAGAGTATATGAGTCCGGACTGAAAGATTATGACAATGCGGAGAAATATTTTGCTAAAGCATTGGAACTGGACCCAAATTACACAGATGCTTTATCTAATCTGGGTCGTATCTATTACAATCAGGCAGTAAACAAACTGGGAGATGCGAATATGATCAGCGATGCAAAACAATATCAGGAAGAATCAGCGAAAGCGAAAGAATTCTTCAAGAAAGCATTGCCATATTTCGAAAAAGCACATCAGATGAACCCGGATGATACTGAGCCAATGATTGCTTTAAGAAGTATCTATTACAACCTGAACATGAATGACGAGTTCGAAGCGATAGAAGCTAAAATGAATAATAGATAATATCTGGTTACCAGATAAGCAAAAGGCGATCCACAGCGGATCGCCTTTTTTATTTCCATTCTTCGAAGTCATGAAAGGACGGCATATATTAGTCCGGGACGCAAGTCTCAGGTAGATAGAACTCCATTGTGGGTGCCGTGCCGACAGCACTCAATAGATGTTAATACATATACCTGGGGCTTGCGCCCAGTCATGTTCGGAAGATTTTTTGAAGGGTGATTTGCGAAGGTTGATCTTTATCTCTTAAGTCCCTCCGGGACGGCACACAGTAGCCTGGGATGCAAGTCCCAGGTCAGGTATCAGTAGTCCATGGAGTGCTGTAAGCACGACACTGCCTATACAAACCGATTGTTTACATAAGAGGGGGTGTACTTACAGCACACCCCGGGTGGGGATTTCTCTACCTGGGACTTGCGTCCCAGGCTACTGTGTGCCGTCCCGGAGGGACTTTAAGTATGTTGTAATAAGAACTGATTAAATATCCTTTCTAAACAGATACATACTTATAAACTTATCTTAATAAGTATATTAAACAGATTTAGTAAGTATATTAACGGGAGATAATAAGTATATTATTTCTTATCAATAATCGTTGCAACCGCCGCGTCACCCGTGACGTTGACAGCCGTTCTTAACATATCCAGGGGGCGGTCAATACCTAAAATCAGGGCCAAACCTTCTGCCGGTATACCAACCGAAGTCAGGACCATAGTCAGGATCACATAACTTCCTCCGGGAATAGCTGGTGTTCCGATAGAAGAAAGGACCGTCATGAAAATAATGATGAGAATTTGTTGCAGACTCAGGTCAACCCCTAACACCTGGGCTATAAAAAGAATAGCAATGGATTGGTAACAACTTGTTCCATCCATATTAATAGTAGTACCTACCGGAAGAACAAAAGAACTCACCTCCTTGGATATCCCTAATTTAGTTTCAATGGTTTCCATGGTAAGAGGCAAAGTAGCTGCACTACTACTCGTGGAAAAAGCAAATAACTGAACCGGGTATATCGCTTTGATGAAGTCTTTCACCTTGATCTTGGTAAATAAATGGATCATACAAGTGTAAAGACCAAAAATTAAAAGAAGCAACCCACCGATCACCGTCAGGGCATACACTGCCAGGGCGCTGAAAATACTGGCATCCCCACTGAAATCAATGACTAATCCTGCCATAAGAGCCAATACACCCCAGGGAGCAAAAAGAATAATATAATCCACCATTTTAAGAATAATCTCATATAGCCCATCAAAGACCCGGATCACTGCTTTAGTCTTTTCCGGCGCAATGGAAAGAGTAGCAATCCCAAAAAAATAGCAAAAAAGATCACCTGCAACATTTTGGAGTTATCAGACGTTGCACGGATGATGTTATTCGGGACAATATCATTCAGGAAATTAAGAGGGCCTTGTTCCTGCGTCATCTCAGCTTCCAGCTTCTTCTCTTCTACCACCGCGTTGTAGCTCTCCTGCATCTCTGTAATCTGTGAGCTATTCACCAATTTTCCCGGTTGTACGATCCAACCCATACCCACTCCTATAATAACTGCAAAATAGTGGTCAGCATATATAGCAGAATGGTTCTTCCACCCATCCGGGAGAATTTACTGATATCACCCAACCCGGTAACCCCTTTGATCAAAGAGGTAAAGACCAAAGGAATAGCGATCAACTGCAATAAACGAATAAACAATTGCCCCCATGGACGGATCCAGTCTAAGATAAATTTCTCACCATTCAAAGAGAGTCCGGCAATTCCGATGAGAATACCACCGATCATTCCAAAAAGTATCTGTAAGTATAAAGGGAGAGATTGCAATTTCGTTTTTAATGTCATACGGTCAGGTTTTTCGGCAAAGGTATAATAATATGAATACAAAAGCAAAATGCTTTTGTATGGTAGTTAGTAGAAAGAAAATATAATCTACCCACTACTATCTACTAACTACCCAATAATGGTGTCAACAATTTTCCTCTTCCTGTAATAATACATCCTGAATTACTTTTTCGAAATCTGCTTTGCTGACCGCGCCTCTCAGGATCTGGGGATGGTCATCTTTCGGGCAGAATAGAATCGTGGGAATACTTCTGATTCCGAAAACAGCGGAAAGCTCTTCTTCTTTTTCAGTATCTACTTTGTAAATATCAATCCGGCCATCATATTTCTCTGCCAGTTGATCCAGGATAGGAGCCACCATTTTACAGGGACCACACCAATCCGCATAAAAATCAATAATGCAGGATTTATCCCCTAAAAACTTCCATTCCTTCGGACTCTGTTCATAGTTCGCTACCTTTTTCAGGAATTCATCTTTTGTTAAATGAGTTACTTCCATAGTTATTTCTATATTGGTTACTACAAAAAAGCTGCCAGAGTGATTTCAAGGCAGCTTTTATAGTATGTTGATTATTAACTTTTAATATCTTTTACTGACTACGTCCCAGTCAATAATTTTCCATAATTCATTCAGGTGATCCACCCGCTTGTTTTGATAGTCCAGATAATAAGCATGTTCCCAAACATCAAATCCCAACAGAGGAGTCAGACCTTTGACTACCGGATTGCTACCATTTGCTTCTTTGGCAATAGACAGTTTACCTGTATTATCTTTGGCCAGCCATACCCATCCGGAACCAAACAATGACACACCTGAGTCTACAAACTCCTTTTTAAACGCTTCGAAAGATCCCCAGGTTGCGTTGATCGCTTCAGCCAACGGACCTACGGGTTCACCACCACCATTCGGAGAGAATTGGGTGAAGTACAGATTATGATTCAGGATCTGGCCTGCGTTATTAAAAATAGCTCCATCCGACTCCTTCACAATCGTTTCCAGATCCGCATTCTCAAACTTAGTTCCCGGGATCAGTTCATTCAGCTTATCTACATACGCCTTCAGGTGTTTCCCATGATGAAGTTCTACGGTCTGTTGCCCGATGACGGGTGCCAATGCTCCTGTGTCATACGGTAATTGCATTAATTCAAATTTCATAACATTCTCATTTTTAGTTGTTACGTGATTACCGGTAATCAATAATAAAATACTCAGACAAAAGGCAAGCATAGTTTTCCTGATTTAATTTATTCTGGTTTAGAAACACATGCCGGAACTTATTTGTTCACATATATACAAAAATATAAAATAAATCCGTTTTTTTCATCTTTTAAAGGCAATTTATATCAAAGAAGTTCCTATTTTGTGCCCTCGTTACATTATTAATTTAGTAAACAAATTTGTAGATGGTAAAGAAAGTTGGGAATTTAATTCCAAACACCTTTTTTATTACAAAGGGTAGTGGAGAGTCGGATCTGGAAAAGCATGCAGGCTCTTATCATATGGCCCTTTATGATGCCGGAATTTCGGACTTCAATATTATGACGTATTCGTCTGTTATTCCTGCAACAGCACATCTGGCAACCATGGATGAATTAGATCTTCCACCGTTTGGTTCGGAGATAAAAACCATTATGGCGGTTTCCCATGGTTATCAGGATGAGTTTGTATCTGCCGGTGTAGTTTACGCCTGGATGTATAAGGATGAGAACTTCGATGAAAAAGTGGGTGGCCTGGTGTGTGAAGTCAGTGGACGCTATCGTATCGAAGAACTGGAATCCCGTCTGATCCGGGTTATTAATGACCTGCATCAGAAAACCTATGGAAAATATTATCTGGGAGAACTGAACTTTATTACAGAAGGGATTACCATCGAAAAAAGATATGGAACCGCATTGGCAGCACTCTGCTTTGTGGATTTCCTGATGCCGGATGCGGATGAATAAAAGGATAGTTTAAGGTTTAAACTTTGAACTTTGAACTTTCAACAGAGAAAATCTACTATTTTAACCAGGTACAACATACAAAAGGTGAAGTCGGAAATAGGCCGGTTTCACCTTTTTTCTTTTTGAATTATAAACTAATTTTAAAAGAATAGCTGTTTTTTGCCTTCTATGAAATGTTTTCTTTCCTTTGCAGGAGTGAAAGAAGTAGAAATTGGATCGTATGAAAAAAATTATCAATCCCCGGGAAGGATTAGACGGATATATGTGCTTTGCCTGTTCTCCGGCCAATACATCCGGGCTGCATATGGAATTTTATGAAGATGGAGACGATGTGGTCGCTTTCTGGAAACCAGACGGACGCTATCAGGGTTGGTTAAACACCCTGCATGGAGGGATCCAGAGTACCCTCATGGATGAAGTAGGAGGGTGGATTGTAGTCCGTAAGCTCCAGACTACCGGCGTAACCTCTAAACTGGATGCAAAATTTATGAAAAGCATTTCTACGGAGGAACCGCAACTGACGATCCGGGGCCGTATCAAAGACAAAAAACGAAATGCTGTTTTTATCGAAACAGAGATCTGTAATTCAGCAGGAGAGCTCTGTTCCAGGGCCGATATGGTCTATTTTACCATTCCTCCGGAGAAAGCACAGGAAGAGTTCCATTTTCAGGGATGCAGGACAGAAGACGAACAATAAATAATCTATAAAACTCTATGATATGAAATATATAGGCGCACATGTCAGTACATCAGGAGGTGTGGAGAATGCCCCTTTGAATGCACACACCATAGGAGCAAAAGCGTTTGCCCTTTTTACCCGGAATCAACGGCAGTGGAAATCTGCCCCTCTGACAGAGAAAAGTATCTCCCTTTTTAAAGAACGGTGTGCGGAATATGGCTATGCACCTCACCAGATCCTGGCACATGACAGCTATCTGATCAACTTAGGACATCCGGAAGAGGAGGGACTGGGTAAATCCCGGGAAGCCTTTTTAGATGAAATGAAACGCTGTGAACAGTTAGGACTGGACCGGTTGAATTTTCATCCGGGTAGCCATTTGAATCAAATGGAAGTAGACGCTTGTTTATGCAGGATCGCCGAATCCATCAATTATATTCTGGATCAGACCACAGGAGTCTGTGCGGTGATTGAAAACACTGCCGGCCAGGGCTCTAACCTGGGACATGAATTTGAGCATATAGCCGCCATCATAGACCAGGTAGAAGACAAATCCCGCATAGGAGTTTGTATTGATACGGCACACACCCTCGCCGCGGGTTATGACATACGGACAGCAGAAGGCTTCAAAACCACGTTTGACCTGTTTGACCGGATCATTGGATTTTCTTATCTCAAAGGAATGCATATCAATGATTCGAAAAAGGAGCTGGGAACACGGGTAGACCGGCACCACAACATCGGGCAGGGAGTAATGGGAATAGAGACCTTTAAACTCATCACTCAGGATCCCCGGTTTGATGATATGCCTTTAATCCTCGAGACACCGGACGAAACCCTGTGGGCAGAAGAGATCCAGTATCTATACTCTTTATAAAAACAAAAAAGAGCGGCTTTCACAAGTCACTCCTTCTAAATTTAACCAAAACCTTAACTATGAGTTGCAAAGATAGGAATTCTTTTCAATGAATGCAAACTTTTGGGAGAACTTTGACCTGATTTCACTCAGGAGAAAGAAAAGAGTCCCGGATATATTTTTGTGACAGAAACCGTTAAGAATTGAATAATAATTTAGAATAAATAAGAGGAAACGGCAAAATAGAAAATAGAAATTCCCTTTTGGCCTGTTTACTCTTTAAAAAACTTTTATTTGTATGAAAAAATTATGGATAGCTGCCTTGGCAGTGGTAATAACCGTGGGAGAAGCGATTGCCTGTACCGGTCTGTTAGTCGGACGCAAGGCTTCGACAGATGGTTCAGTCATGATCAGTTACGCTGCAGATTCACACAATCTGTATGGAGAACTCTATCGCTGGCCGGCGGCGGTCTGGCCAAAAGGAGCCATGTTGGATGTGGTGGAATGGGACACCGGCAAACCGTTAGGGCAAATTCCACAGGTGGAAAGAACCTATTCGGTGGTAGGAAATATGAATGAACACCAGTTGGCAATTACCGAAAGTACCTGGGGAGGACACTCCGAATTGGTGGATACAACAGGAATGATTGACTACGGTAGCCTCATCTATATTACCCTGCAACGTGCTAAAACGGCCCGTGAAGCAATCGAAGTTATGACAAACTTAGTCAAAGACTATGGCTATTGCAGCGGTGGCGAAACTTTTTCAATTGCAGATAAGAATGAAGCGTGGGTCATGGAAATGATTGGGAAAGGAACCGGCAACAAAGGAGCCGTGTGGGTAGCCATCCGTATTCCCGACGATTGTATTTCCGCACACGCCAACCAGGCCCGTATCCAGCAGATCCCCTTCAAAGATAAAGAGAACTGCCTGTACGCTGCGGATGTGGTTTCTTTTGCCCGCGAAAAAGGCTATTTCAGTGGAAAAGATGAAGATTTCAGTTTTGCGAAGGCTTATTGTCCCTATGACTTTGGAGGACTACGTGGTTGTGAAGCCCGTGTCTGGTCTTTCTTCCGTAAGTATGACAAATCCATGGATCAATACACGGATTTCATCAAAGGAGACCCCACTAAAGAACCGATGCCGTTATATATCAAACCCGATCGTAAACTGTCCGTACAGGATGTGCAGAACGGCATGCGTGACCACTACGAAGGAACAGACCTGTGCATGATGAATGATGCAGGAGCAGGTCCTTATAAAGTACCTTACCGTTGGAGACCGATGACATTTGAAGTAGATGGACAGGAATATACGAATGAACGGGCCATCGCTACACAGCAGACCGGATTTGTGATCGTTCCCCAGATGAGAAACTGGTTGCCCGATGCAGTGGGTGGTATCCTGTGGTTTGGTGTGGACGATGCGGATATGGCCGTTTTCTGTCCGGTATATTGTTCTGTGGCAACTGCTCCCGAATGCTACCGCGTAGGAAATGGGGATATGCTGAACTTTTCCTGGACCTCTGCCTTCTGGATTCATAACTGGGTGGCAAACATGGCCTATCACAAATACAGCTTCATGATTGAAGATATCCGTAAAGTTCAGCAGGAACTGGAAAATGGTTTTCAGGACATGCTTCCGGCCATTGATAAAGCAGCCGCAGAACTATATGCCAAAGATCCGCAGGAAGCGGCAAAATTCCTGACCTGGTTCAGTTCCACTACGGCTGATGATGCTACAGCCCGCTGGAAAAAGTTAGGAGAATACCTGCTGGTGAAATACATCGACGGAAATGTGAAGAAAGAAGAGGACGGACAGTTCAAACGGAACCAGTACGGACTTCCGGCCTATCCGGATTTTCCGGGATATGACGAAGCTTATTACCGCAGTATTGTGGAAAGTGCCGGCGAACGCCTGAAAGTAAAATAATAAGACTCTATATAAAACGTTAAACAGAAATAGTACTTAGATTTATTAATCTTAAAAGAAAAATGATTATGAGACAAATGCAAAAATGGATGTTTCTATTAGCACTAACGATGATTAGCCTGGGAGCTATGGCACAGACAGAAAAAGGAACTTCTTCAGCGGGTTTTACGATTGGGTATGGCTTTGGACCGGATGCAAAGAATGCCACATTAGGGATTGATTACCGGTACAACATTCTGGATGAGGTAAGAATTTCCCCATCCCTTACCCATTTTGTGAAAAATAACGGGATCAATGCATGGGCTATCGACCTGAACGCACATTATGTCGTACAACTAAGTGACATGTTTGGTTTCTACCCCTTAGGAGGATTAAGTCTCTCTTTCTGGGATGTATGGGGCTTCAACGCCACCCGTTTTGGTGTGAATATCGGTTTGGGCGGTGAACTCTATGCCACCAAAGAAATTACCGTAGGTGTCGAATTTAAATACAATGCCATTAAAGATTTTCACCAGCCCATGTTAGGTGTAAGGGTAGGATATAGCTTCTGATAATTCAAACTTTTATAGAACGTAGACTTACGCAGAAAGAATAGGATTAAAAAATATAGTATCTGTGTAAGTCTGCGTTCTGCTTATTTCAAGACAGTTTTTTCTCCCACCGGAATTGTAAGAAAAGAAACAGGCTTCCCGGTAAAAAGATGGCTAAAGCAGAAAAAAGGATAGCTGTTTTTAAAGAATAAAGATCATTTAACCAACCCACAAAAGGAGACATGGCCGCAAACATCAGACGGATCACAAAATTCCGGATTGATAAGACAGTTGCCCGCATTTCCGAGAAAGTCATCTGGTTAATATATCCTTTCAGGATAGGAGTGGCAAATCCCCGGAACACATAGAACACGAACAGGATGCCCAAAGCAGCATACGTCAGATTATATGCTAAAACCACGTACCCACCTACAATAAAAAGCAGGATCAATGTATTCATCCGTCTCCTGCCAAAAAAATGCTCCACCTTCGCTGAATATAAAGCAGCGACACCGACAGTCAGGTTGAGTAGCGTCCAGATCACTCCATACCACGAAGTAGGTGTCTCCAGATGCATCAACACCGGCTGGACCAGCCATGCCATGGTCAGGGTAGCCGCTCCGATCACACCGGAATACATGATGTTATAACATAAGGCCTTATTGGTGACCAACGAATACCGGATGATCCTGACAATCTCTGAAAGAGGATTTTGGAGGCTACTTTTCGTCTTTACCTCCTGCAAAGCCAATGCGGCTGGTATACCGATGAAAGCAATGACCGCCTGTATATGGAAAGGAAGCCGTAAAGAATGAACCGCTAACAGGCCCCCTAAAATACCCGCTATTGCTTCCGCGAAATTTCCGATCATCGTGATCTTTCCCTCATACTGTAAATAGCGGTCTTCCTTTTTGTACTCCGCCGTCGTATCGTAGAGTAGGGCGGAGTCAGCCCCATTCACCAGCGTCTGCCCGCTTCCTAAAAGAATTTCGGCAATCACAAAAGCCAGGAATACAGACGCGAACGAATAGATCAGATATCCCCCGAAAAAGAGGATACATCCCAGCAACAGACATTTCTTCCGTCCCCAGACATCCGCCAGGTATCCCGAAGGGATTTCCAGTGTTACGGCAGCGATCGAATAAATACTTTTCAGTATGAAAACATCCTGCAAACCCAATCCATGCTCTTCGTAGAACAACACAATGATAGGCATCACCACGGAGAACCATTTGGAAAGTTTGATCAGGTAAAGAGCAATTATATTTCTTCTCATATCATGTTTACTCCGTGACTCCTTTTTTTCTGCAAAGATAAACAAAAGAGAGCAATCCAAAATTTGATTCATGGATCAGATGGAGGAACTGGTCGATTTTTTCGGTAATTATTTCTACGGATAGAGGAACTGGTTGGAAAAAAGTTATTAATTTGCAAAGGTTAATCATTTTCAATTATAAAACACTTATACTATTACCATGATCTGGAATGAGACTATTGAATGTATGGACCGTGAAGATATGCGGAAATTGCAAAGTATACGATTAAAAAAAGGTCGTTACCCATGCCTATCATAACACGCCCTTCTACCGGAAGAAAATGCAGGAACTGGGGATTACCCCGGATGACATCCGTTCGATTGAAGACATTACCAAACTGCCCTTCACCGTGAAAACAGACCTCCGGGATAATTATCCGTTTGGCCTGATGGCAGTGCCCATGTCTGAGATCGTCCGTTTGCATGCCTCCTCCGGAACAACCGGAAAACCCATCGTTGTCGGTTATACCCGCAAGGATCTGTCCATATGGGATGAGGTGGTTTCCCGTTGTCTATATGCCTATGGAGTAACAAAAGAAGATATTGTGCAGGTGTCCTATGGATACGGACTGTTTACCGGTGGTTTAGGTCTCCATGGAGGCGTACAGAACATCGGGGGAACGGTGATCCCTATGAGTAGCGGGAACAGTGAAAAACAGATCCAATTGATGCATGATTTTGGTTCCAAAGCACTTACCTGTACGCCCTCCTATGCTCTTTTCCTGGCCGAAACGATCAAAGATTCAGGCATACCCAGGGAAGAGTTCCAACTGAAGATCGGTATTTTCGGAGCGGAACCCTGGACGGAAAATATGCGGAAAGAGATCGAAGAAGCGATGGGTATTAAAGCCTATGACATCTACGGACTCACTGAGATCATTGGCCCGGGAGTCGGTTGTGAATGCCAGTGCCAGGACGGAACTCATTTGTGGGAAGATCATTTCTTTCCGGAAATTGTGAATCCGGAAACACTGGAGCCGGTAGCACCCGGGGAACAGGGCGAACTGGTCTTCACCACCATTACCAAAGAAGGTATGCCTATGCTCCGTTACCGGACCCGGGACCTGACTTCCCTGAATTATGAAAAATGCGCCTGCGGACGGACAGCTGTACGGATGAGCCGTATCCTGGGAAGAAGTGACGACATGCTGATCATCCGCGGTGTGAATGTCTTCCCGTCACAGGTAGAGTCTGTGATCCTGGAAATGCCGGAATTCGAACCGCATTACCTGATCTTCGTGGATCGCGTAAACAACGTGGATACTTTTGAGGTTCATGTAGAAGCACGTCCGGAGTTCTATTCCGATGAAATGATAAAAATGATCAACCTGAAAAAGAAAATAACCAGCCGTCTGCAAACCATCCTCGGACTGCAGCCGGAAGTGAAGATTGTGGAACCGCGCAGCATAGAGCGTAGCATGGGAAAAGCCAAACGGGTGTTTGATAATCGGAAATTAGTGTAACAAAAAAAGAAGAAACTATGTTAATTAAACAGTTATCCATTTTTCTTGAAAATAAAAGAGGGCGTTTTACGGAAGTTTCCCGGATTTTAGGAGATGCAGGGATCAACATGTCCGCCTTTACAGTTTCGGAAAGTTCGGACTTCGGCATTCTCCGCCTGATCGTTTCAGACACTGATAAAGCCATTCAGGTGTTAAGGGATAAACTCTACGCCATCAGCGTGACAGAGGTCATCTGCCTGCAATGTCCCAACCAGCCCGGATCACTGGCAAAAGCCATGGAAATCATCACGGACGCAGGGATCTTCGTGGAGTATATGTACGCCTTTTCACAAGGGGATGTAGCCCACGTAGTGATCCGTCCCGACGATGTGCAGAAATGCGCGGAGATCCTGAAAGCGAATAAACTGACGCTGATCGCGGCCAATGATCTGTATAAGTTGTAAAATTATTAACGTTTTGTGCTTCGTTAATTGGTAAGGAAATATTAACTTTGCACGCTAAATACATATAAATGAAAAAGGTTGTATATCTATTGATGATGATCACGGTCCTATTATCGTCCTGCGGCGAATATAATAAGATCTTAAAAAGTACAGATTATGAATTGAAATACTCCTATGCAAAGAAGTACTTCAATGCAAAACAATACAATAAATCTGCTACAATCTTAGAGGAACTGGTTACAATCTTCAGAGGAACTGCCTATGCTGAGGAATCTTTATATTTATTGGCGCAAAGTTATTATGGCCAGAAAGATTATCAGACTGCATCCCAGTATTTCAGAACCTACTACAATACCTACCCGAAAGGGGAGTATGAGGAATTAGCCCGTTTCTATTCCGGTTACGGATTATACTTAGATTCTCCGGACCCACGCCTGGATCAGGCACAGACCTACGACGCAATTGCTCAGTTGCAGTTATATATGGAGTACTATCCTCAGACAGAACGGGCCGTAGAAGCGCAGAACATTCTGTTTGAATTGCAGGAAAAACTGGCCTATAAAGAATTGATGGCTGTTCGTTTGTATCATAATTTAGGAACCTATATGGGGAACAACTACGAAGCCTGTGTGATCACCGCACAGAATGCGTTGAAAAATTACCCCTATTCCAAATACCGGGAAGAGTATATCTATTATATGCTTCGTTCCCGTTATGAATTGGCATTAGTCAGTGTGGAAGAGAAACTACAGGGCCGTTACCGGGAGATCGTGGATGAGTACTACAACTACCTGAATGAATTCCCCGAAGGCAAATATGTAAGACAGGCTCAGCGCTACTTTGAATATGCCAGCAAGCGGATTTCCGATTCTTATTATTAATAAAAAAAGTAGTTAAAGGAGGGATAACTCCTTTAATCCCTGATTTATAAAATTTATCAATTAAACGAAATATGGATTACAGAAAATCAAATGCACCTACAAACACGGTTACCCGTGACATGATGAAATTGTCTGCAGATACCGGAAATGTGTATGAAACAACAATGATTATCTCGAAACGGGCAAATCAGATTAGCGTGGAAATGAAGCATGATCTGGAGAAAAAACTTCAGGAGTTCGCTTCTTACAACGATAATCTGGAAGAGGTTTTCGAAAACAGAGAGCAGATTGAGATTTCCCGTTACTACGAGAAATTGCCTAAAGCAACCTTGATCGCGGCTCAGGAATATGAAGAAGGTAAGGTTTACTACAAAAACCCGGCTAAAGACAAAAGTGCGTTTTAACTAATTGAAAGTTAAGACTTGAAAATTGAAAATTAAATTTTCAGTAAGAATAACATATGAAAACGGAGGCTCTTAAAGGAAACAAAGAGGTCTCCGTTTTTATGATCGGAGATTTTAGTTTTCCTTTTTCAATTTTTCATTTTCAATTCTCAATTAAATAAAACTATGTTACAAAGAATCCAGACTATTTATCTATTAATCATTGTCATCCTCTCCATGACTCTGCTGTTTTTACCGTTAGGAGCGTTGCAAGTGGGGAATAATTTCTACCGTTTTGATATTTCCGGCATCAGTTCTTTAGGACAAGCCGGGGAACTGCTCTATTCCACCTGGGGATTATATGCGCTGAGCGTGCTCACGACTGTCATCGCCCTGATTTCTATTTTCCTGTTTAAAAACCGGGTCCTGCAAATACGCCTGTCCGTTTTCAACGGCTTGATCATGGTCGGTTTTTATGCCTTCGTAGGTTACATCATCTGGAATATGAAAGACCAGGTAGAAAGTATTCAGTTCATGCCTAAGATCGCTTTAGGATTCCCCCTGATAAACATCATCCTGGACTACCTGGCCATCCGCAACATCGGAGCCGACGAAGCCTTAGTCCGCTCCCTTGAACGACTAAGATAAGCCCGTTTATAAAAAATAAAAGAAATGCCCACAGATTCATTCTGTGGGCATTTCTTTTACCTGAATACCTTATTCCTTATCTGCAAATTTCTTGTGTTTGGCAAGTCTGACGAGCGTTTTCGCTATTCTGTCCACTTTGTTTTGTTCTGTTTTGACTGAATAAATCCACCTCACATATTTTTGTTGCTCGCTTTCATTAAGCGAATTGAAAAACCGGAGTGCGTCGCTGTCATCTTGCAGGCACAACAAAAATTCTTCAGGAATGATCACCGGTTCATTATCCGGATATAAAATCAGATGGACAGAATCACCTGCCTCTTTTTTTATCTTTTTCCGGATTTCAGATTTGACAGCTAAAAACAAAACACCCTTTCCACATGCCATCCCATCTCCGGATGGCATTAAACGGTAGTCCCGGATCTCATAACCATCAATACTTCCCCGTACCTTTACCCAACCAAATGGAGCATGGGGATCAGGCAGAATTTCCGGAATAAGCGTAAATGTCCAACCATACTTACCAGGCAATTTCTCAAGCAAATATTCTCTATCCACTAACGGTTTCTCGTTCATCGAATTCCTATTTTTCATCGTTCTTTCTACTTTCTTTCCCTTCTCAAGTTCCTCTGTACCCACCTCTTTTACAGGCCGTAGGCCTATCCTATGTTAGGCCCCGGCAACGCCGGGGTGTAGGTGATACAGAAGATATTTCGCTCCGTAGGAGCAGCATAGTATAAAAATAACGGGAGGTAACCCTATTCTTTTAGTTTATATAGAACTATATTGGGCCTCCAGCCCGCAATATAGATTTTGTTATCCATCCCCCCAGCGTTGCCGGGGTCTAACATAGGATAGGCCTACGGCCTGTAAAAGAGGTGGGTACAGAGTAATTCTTGAGAGGGGAAGGGGGTGTCACAAAGACAACAGACTGATGAATTACAGATGTCCCGAGTTTTTTATAATCCCATTGGAATAAATGGAAGAAAGAAAACTCCCGGCCTGCAATTGCCGTTACAGTTCTTCAATCAATTGATTTTTAGTTGAAATAATCTGCTGTTTTCTTTTACAGGTGTATGTATATCCATCGTTTTTCTATTTGGAGACAAATATAGAGAAAAGAATAATTAAGGAGGAAATACGCTGGAAAATTTGCTGAAGATTTTATGTATCCAAATGAAAATTACTTTTTACTTCCGGATACTTTGTTCTGAAACTCTCAAACAGCTGTTTCTACATTATAGAATCCTTCTCTGGGCAGGTGTTTTGGGAGTTATTCAGGAAGATTGGCCTGCACGTTCTCGTTTTTCTGTTTTTTCATGAGATTTAGTTTTTGAGTTTCTTCCATGAAAAAAAGCGAAAATTTACCGGATTTTAAGCATATGGATTAAAAGACAAAATATATAAATTGCCATATATATATATTATTATTAATAATTAATATTTATATTAATTATATATTGTCTGAAGTTTTAGCGTCTTTTTTTTCCATAGATCCTTCCATGGTTTGCATATTTTAACACAGTTTTTTCCACCGTTGTTTTTTTGTGGTAGAAAGCGGCTTTTTCTGCGGAAAGAGTGGTGGTTTTCCGCAGGGAGAGATAGCGAGGTCCGCAGGGGGGAATTGTGGATTTCCCTACGGGTAACCACGTCTCGCTCTGCGGAAAACGACAACGGAAAGTAGAGAACTTGTGTTTTACGCCGTGGGAAAAGACAAAGTGAGATAAGGGAAAGACGGGTCAGGGTTCTCCTAAATGGTTGACTAAGATCCTGCCCTGGGAGGTGGTTAGCATGCGATTTTCTTTTTCCATCCGGTTTTTTCCCCTTTATCTGACACTGGCGGACACAGGAGGATGAGGCCTCCATGTGAGGACGTATCTTTGTTTTGTCACTTAAAGTGAATGGTATGCTGTTCCTCCGGAACCCGGAACCAGATTATTTATTTCTCTTTGGGAAATTTCACCAACTGAAAAGCTTGGTCAGGTAGGTGAGTTTGACTAAGATTTGTTGGTTGGAGGCTTTGGCGAAATCGGCTCCCCGGCGGATGCTATAGATGTTTCCTAAAGCGTAGTAATATCTTCCTTCTACTACAAAGTTTCCGATGCCGGTACGGATCTCTAATCCGGGACCTCCGCAGATGCCCCAGTCGAATTTCTGGTCTATGCCGGAGGCTCGTTGTGCTACGGTAGTGTTGGGGGCGGGGGATGCTCCTTCCAGGTTTTCTGAGGTGCTTTCGCTAAAGGCGTATCCAACTTTCGGGCCTAAGTTCATCACAAAACGGACTCTTCGGTTACCGGCATAGATATGGGTGAGGAAAGGGATTTCAATGTAATTGATCGTTCGTTTGTAGTGGTAGGCCGGGTCCTCAAATTCTTCATCCCAGCCTTGCTGATTGAAGTTTACTTCTAATTGAAGCCCTACGTTTTTGTCGGATATCCAGCGTCCGGTGATCCCTGCGTGATAGGTCTGCAACATGTTTTGTTTCACTTTGGGGGTGAAACCGACGGAAGAAAATCCCATACCGAAAGATCCTCCGATGCATACTTCCTGTTTAAACGGTGTCTGAGCCTGGCTTCCGGCACTTAGAAGCAGGATCAACGCGGCACTATAGATTAACTTTCTTATCATTTGAATTCACTTCTGTTGACCGTAAAACTTGCTTTGTCGTAATGGACTATAAACAGATTGGTATTGATGAATCCTCCCCAGTTGTTGACGCGCTGGAAGTCAAAGCCGGTTTGTATACTTCTGTAATTGATCTTGTCGAGGTTGTTCTCGAAGTTGGAACCGTATTTCTGAACGGCTGTGAAGAAGTACATGCCCGTATCGAATCCTAATACGCCATATTTGGGGAAGGTGTTGATCAGCGTTTTGCTGAACCATGTTTTGTATTTGGTATAGAAGTCCGCCAGGTTATTGGCCATGTTATCCGCATAGAAGTTACTGTAGATATACGTATCCAGGGCATAGAAATCTTCCAGGCATTCCCGGGTGTAGGTCTGCCATTCCGGATAGCCGAACAGGCTGACCGTGTAGACCTCTTCCGATGTGTCCAGGAAGGTACGCAACGGAGACCGGAACTTATTCAGGGCATCTAATGAGCCGGACAGGGGAACAATTACATTCCGTTTGTCCTGGTTGAAGATCCTTTCCAGGTCTGTGGGGAATGTCGCTGCCTGATAGGTCAGTTCCTGCCAGGAGATGTTCCGTTGTTGCATTTCTGTTTTGAAGGCTTCGATAAACTCGGTTTTGTTTTCCCTGTCTTCTGTGTCTAACAGGATGATGTTGCTTTCCCGGAACAGCTCGCATCCGATCTGTGCCGCTTTGGAATAGAGGTAAGACTGGGGTGTGTTGACCTGAAATATATTAGCATTGGACAGGACATCATCGTTGCGGGAGGTGAAGGGGATCACATATTTGATGTTGTGTTCCTGGGCGAAGTTAGAGACCGGTCCAATCTGCTCGTTTTGCACGGCGCCGATGATTAGGTTGGCTTCCCGTAGCTCCTGTTGTTGCAGGATGTTGTTTAGTTTACCGGTTCCGTTGCCGGTGTCATAGACGGATAGTTCGATGGAGACACCCATGTTGCGCAGGCTGTCTACTGCTAACAGGATCCCTTCGTAATATTCAATGAAACGGGCGGTCGCATTCGGATTCGGGTCAGCCTCTTCCGTCATGAAAGGCAGCAGGAGTGCTACTTTGATCATATTCACCCGGTTGATCTGCTTTGGTGCGGAGAGCAGGGCGTTCACATCCCGTTCCCGTAGAGGGGTTCCCGGAGTTTGGGTGACCCGTTCTTCTGTGCGGACAGGGATTTGCAGGACCATGCCGGCTTTTACTCCGTCTTTTAACTGGGGATTCAGTTCCAGTAATTCCGCACTGGACACGTTGAACCGCCGGGTGATGCTATACATGGTTTCCCGCCGGGCTACGGTATACTCAATCGTTTTGGTTACGGTTTGGTATTCCGTCGTGGGAAGAGTTGCTATGGAGACGGCCGGTATACGGATCGTTTTGCCGATCGTGAATGTCTTAACAGACAAGCCTGGGTTTGCTTCGAGGATGCGGTTAGCCGGGACATCATATTTGATCGTCAGGGAGTAGAGGGTTTCCTGTGGCTGGATCGTGTGGAAAGTGTAATTTTCCTGTGGCGAATCAATGCCTCCGGAAGGTGCTGCATCCTGTTGCGGAATGCGGAGTTGTTCGCCTGCCCGGATACTTTCCCGGCTACCCGGATTCAGGCTGTAAATGTCCTCTACGGTTACTCCATACATGGTTGCGATGGAATAGACGGTCTGTCCCCGTTCGATGGTATGATAAAATATCTGGTCGCTGGATGCGTTATTATTAATAATGACCCGGTTGCTCTGTTGTGAATATACCTTAAAGCTACTAAAACTTAGGATAAAAGCGAATATATAGATATGAATTCTGTTCATTTTATGCCTTAATTATTTGCAGCAAAGATAGTGTATGTCATTATAAAATACTAATTTTGAAAGCTAATTAGGTTATATATATGCTAAAGAAAAAGTATAGGAGATGGATAGGAATAACCTGTATGTTATTGATTTTTGTAGGGGTACAAGCCCAATATACGGTAAAAGATTCTAAAAATACTCCACTGCTTGCCAAAGATGACACAAGTAACCGGATCCAGGTCTATCTGGTATATGGGACAGGGAATGTTGAAATAAGCTATACGTCTAACTCTACAAATCATCAATGGTATCGTTATAAGACCAAAGCACTGGAAGAGGAACCAATTTCCAGTGTGCAGCATGGAACTACTTCCACCGTACAGGCGGTTGAGGAGGACTATGGCTATTTTGTCAAAGAGGATGGCGTTCTGAGCCGGTATGTCTGGATCATCGACTACAGTAAATACGAGGCAAACCTTTCTTCAGTAGAGGTGGATGACCGGGGAGATCCCTGCCGGGCAGTTTATTTGAAGGGGGGGAAAAATATGCCTTCCCTTTCCTATCGGACTCCTTCCGGTGTAGCGGTGGAAATCGCGCGGGAATTTACGGTTTCCTACACCACGATGGAACAGCGGGAGGGGAGTAAATATTTTGTGGAGACTCCTGTTTCCGTGACTGTGGCAGACCCTTTTAACACAGCGTTGGACGCTCCGTTTTGTGACACCTCTTTTGAACTGAAAGGGGACCGGTTTGCGGAGCATTTTGGAGTAGGACACACCATTCGTTCTGAACAGTATCAGGCGGTGGCGCTGGTGGTAGACACCGATACGGAGATTACTTCCTATGAGGGGACGAATGTACTTCAGGAAGAGGAGTCCTATTCCGCGCCGGTAGAAGTTTCTTTTAAGGCGTATGGCAATGCTCCCGTGGCTTCGCTGTTCCGGTGGTCTATTTATGACCAGGAGGACCGGGAAATGACCAACCCGCTGATCAGCTACACCGGGGAAGAGGTGGACTACACATTTAACCGGGCGGGGACCTTTCTGGTGACGCTTAGTGTCACAGACCGGACCTCCCAGTGCAACATAGAGATCGATCCGATTGTTATCAGAGTAAGGGAGTCCCATCTGGATGTTCCGAATATCTTTACGCCAGGTACTTCACCGGGGGTGAATGATGAGTTTAAGGTGGTTTATAAATCTTTAATCAGTTTTAAGGGATGGATTTTTAACCGTTGGGGTGTTGAAGTGTTTCACTGGACAGATCCTTCGCAGGGATGGGATGGAAAGAAAGGAGGAAAATATGTGTCTCCGGGTGTCTATTTTTATGTCATTGAAGCGAAAGGTTCGGATGATTATAACTATAAGAAGACCGGACATATTAATATAATCAGACCTAAAAACGCAAAAGAATGAAAGTGACTAATCATAATATTATCAGCTTTTTAGCTGGTGGCGTCATCTGCCTGACGGCATGTATATCCATGAGCTCGAATGACTCGGAGAAGGTGAAAGAGGAACGTCCGCTGGTATCCGCGATGACTATTTCTCCTGAAATCCCGGCTTCTGTAAAGTTCTGTGGGGAAGATGTGGACATTACCCGTTATAATATGCGGGAGGGGATGGACCGGGAACTGACCGGTTTTACCTATCTTCACTCGACAACCATGTTGTATATCAAACGGGCGAACCGCTATTTCCCTGTGATTGAATCGATCCTGAAAGCAAATGGCATACCGGATGATTTTAAATATCTGGCCGTGATCGAGAGTAACTTAGATCCGCGCATCACTTCTTCTGCCAAAGCGGTGGGGATGTGGCAATTGCTGGAGGGGACTGCCCGTGATTTCGGACTGACCATCACGCCGACTGTGGATGAGCGGTGTCATGTGGAGAAAGCGACCGAGGCGGCCTGTAAGTATCTGAAGTCTGCCTATAACAAATATGGGAACTGGGTGAGTGTGGCTGCTTCCTATAATGCCGGCATGGGACGTATTTCCGGAGAGTTGACCCGGCAGGATGTGGAAACCTCGCTGGACCTGTGGCTGGTAGAAGAAACAACCCGGTATGTGTACCGGATCATGGCGATTAAACAGATTTTTGAGAACCCTTATAAATATGGATTTGTGTTAGGGCAGAGAACCTGTATAAACCTATTGCCGTGGATGAAGTCAATGTAACGGCGGATATAGAGGATTTAGCTACCTTTGCGAAAAGTTATAATATAACCTATGCTGACCTGAAGCGTTTCAATCCCTGGTTGAGGGACCGGAAGCTGGCGACAGGCGGCAAAACCTTGAAAATACAGATCCCGCAGAGCGTGGATATGTATTACAAAACCCCTAACACGTATGTGCATGATCCGCGTTGGGTGGTCAAATGAATAACAACTACGAAGAAATGACAAACAATAAGAAAGCATTGGAAGGTGGGCGCATCTCCGTGTTGGGAGCGCGCGTGCATAATTTAAAAAATATTGATATTGACATACCCCGTAATCAGTTGACTGTGATCACGGGCATGAGTGGAAGTGGCAAGTCTTCCCTCGCTTTTGACACTATTTTCGCAGAGGGACAACGGCGTTACATAGAGACCTTTTCGGCCTATGCCCGTCATTTTCTGGGAAGCATGGAACGTCCGGATGTGGATAAGATTACCGGATTGAGTCCTGTGATCTCCATAGAGCAGAAGACAACGAACCGGAACCCCCGTTCCACAGTCGGTACGACCACCGAGATTTATGACTTTTTCCGTCTGTTATATGCGAGGGCCGGGGAGGCCTATTCTTACCTGAGTGGGGAGAAAATGGTGAAGTACACCGAAGAGCAGACTTTGCGACTGATCCTGGAGCAATATAATGGGAAGAAGACTTATCTGCTGGCACCGTTGGTTCGTAACAGGAAAGGCCATTACCGGGAGCTTTTTGAACAGATTCGCAAGAAAGGATATATGAATGTCCGGGTGGACGGTGAACTGAAAGAGATTTTCCACGGCATGAAGCTGGATCGTTACAAGATGCATAATATTGAGGTGGTGATTGATAAATTAGTGGTTTCTCCTTCGGACGAACGCCGTTTGAAAGAGAGCCTGAAAACAGCGATGAAGCAGGGAGATGGCTTAGTGATGTTACTGGATGCGGACACAAATGAGGTGCGCCATTTCAGCCGCCGGCTGATGTGTCCTGCCACGGGGTTGTCTTACAGTGAGCCGGCCCCTCACAATTTCTCTTTTAACTCTCCGCAGGGAGCTTGTCCCAAATGTAAAGGGATCGGCCAGGTGAATCTGCTGGATATGGAAAAGATCGTACCCAACCCCTCCCAAAGCATCTATAATGGAGGGATCGTCGCATTGGGGAAATATAAGAATTCCCTTATTTTCTGGCAGATCGAAGCGATTTGTGAAAAATATGGTGTGACTATTAAAACACCTATTAAAGATATTCCACAGGAGGCGATCGAGGAGATCATGAATGGAACGGATGAACGTTTGCAGATCAAAAATGAGTCGCTGGGAAATTCGAATTACTTCCTTTCTTATGAAGGGGTGGCCAAATATATCCTGATGCAGCAGGAGGGAGAAGCTTCTGCTTCCGCCCAGAAATGGGCCGGGCAATTCATTAAGATGTCTACCTGTCCGGAGTGTTATGGACAACGGTTGAACAAAGAGGCTTTGCATTATAAGATAGCCGGAAAGAATATCGCGGACATATCGATGATGGATATCTCTGAGTTGTATGAATGGCTGGAAGGAATTGAAACGAAACTGGATTCCAAACAGAAGCAGATTGCGGTGGAGATCCTGAAAGAGATCCGTTCCCGGTTAAGATTCCTGTTGGACGTGGGGTTGGATTATCTTTCAATGGGACGTGCTTCCGCGACTTTGTCGGGAGGAGAAAGCCAGCGCATTCGTCTGGCTACCCAGATCGGGAGCCAGTTGGTGAATGTGTTGTATATTTTGGATGAGCCCAGTATCGGGTTGCATCAGCGGGATAATGTCCGTTTGATCAATTCCCTGAAACAGTTACGGGATACCGGTAACTCGGTGGTCGTGGTGGAGCATGATAAGGATATGATGCTCAGTGCGGACTATGTGGTGGATATGGGACCGAAAGCCGGCCGTCTTGGTGGGGAAGTGGTCTTTGCCGGCACACCGGAGGAGATGTTGAAAGCAGACACGATGACCTCGGAATACCTGAACGGACGGACAGAAATCCCGGTGCCTGCCGAACGCCGGAAAGGGAATGGGAATGTAATCACGATCAAAGGGGCTTCCGGGAATAATCTCCGGAACGTCACGGTCACTTTTCCTTTGGGTACGCTCATTTGTGTGACGGGGGTGTCGGGTAGTGGTAAATCTACCTTGGTCAACCGGACACTGCAACCGATCCTAAGCCAGCATTTTTACCGTTCGCTGGAGGATCCGTTGCCTTATAAATCCATTGAAGGGATTGATCATGTGGACAAGATCGTGAATGTGGACCAGTCCCCGATCGGACGTTCTCCCCGGAGTAATCCGGCGACCTATACCGGGGTCTTTTCCGATATCAGGAATCTGTTTGTCAATCTGCCGGAATCCAAGGTCAGAGGATATAAACCGGGACGTTTCTCGTTTAATGTGGCCGGAGGACGATGTGAAACTTGTAAAGGGAACGGATATAAAACAATCGAGATGAATTTCCTTCCGGACGTGTTGGTTCCCTGTGAGGAGTGTCACGGGAAGCGATATAACCGGGAGACATTGGAGGTTCGTTACCGGGGAAAATCCATTGCGGATATCTTGGATATGACGATTAATATGGCTGTTGAGTTCTTTGAGAATATACCTTCGATCCTGCATAAGATCAAAGTTTTGCAGGATGTAGGGTTAGGATATATCAAATTAGGACAGCCGTCTACTACCTTATCCGGAGGGGAGAGCCAGCGGGTTAAACTGGCGACTGAATTGTCTAAACGGGATACCGGCAAGACGTTGTATGTCCTGGATGAACCGACCACCGGACTTCACTTTGAAGATATACGGGTGTTGTTAGGCGTACTGAATAAATTAGTGGATAAAGGAAATACGATCATCGTGATCGAGCATAATATGGATATTATCAAATCTGCCGATTATCTGATCGATATGGGTCCGGAAGGCGGACGCCGTGGCGGACAGGTCCTGTTCACCGGCACCCTGGAAGAAATGATCCGGAAAAAATCCAGGAGCTATACCGCTCCGTTTTTTTTGAAAGAGGAAATGAAGAAGAAGTAGTTGAGTCCTGAAAGGACGGCATATATTAGCCTGGGATGCAAGTCCCAGGACGACACAATAGGAGCAGGCTCTCTATTGATAAAACGGGGTGTACCTACAGCGCACCCTGAGGTGGTAGATTTACTACCTGGGACTTGCGTCCCAGGCTAATATATGCCGTCCTTTCAGGACTTTTAAAATACGAATTATAAACTGCTTTAAGATATATGAGAAATCCGAAAGATATATGAAAAATCCGATTGTAATGATCAAACAATGCATAGAGAAGGAGGAGCCTTACTTTGTGCTGCGGGGTCAGGATATATTTGCCCTACCTGCCATTGAAGCTTATTTTAATGCGATTAAGGATCATGTGAAAGATCCCTATTTTGTGGAAGAGATCGAGGAGATCATGAAGGATTTCCGGGCTTACCGGGAGGAACAGGAAACGCATATTCCGGATTGACCATGGCAGAGGATAGTTATAGAACCATACAACAGCTTTCGGAGGGATATTATACGGAGAAACGAAGCCGTTTTATCTCCTATGCAATTCCGGTTCGTACGGTGGAAGAGGTGAAGGAACATATTGAAAAATACCGGAAGCAGTATTATGACTCCCGCCACGTTTGCTGGGCTTATATGTTGGGTAGCGACCGGAAAACGTTCCGGGCCAATGATGATGGGGAACCTTCCTCTACGGCCGGTAAACCCATTCTGGGACAGATCAATTCCCATGAGTTGACTGATATCCTGATTGTGGTGATCCGGTACTTTGGTGGGATAGAATTAGGAACCAGCGGATTGATCGTGGCTTACCGTACGGCAGCGGCGGAAGCGATCGCGGCGGCTACCATCGAAGAACGGACGGTGGATGAGGAGATTACCGTCCTGTTTGAATATCCCTATCTGAATAGTATCATGCGGATCGTGAAAGAAGAGGGGCCAGCCATTATTTCCCAGACATTTGAAATGGATTGCAGGATGACGCTCCGGATCCGGAAAGGGGCGGCAGAACGCCTGAAAGAGCGTCTTCGGAAAGTGGAAACTGCTTATCTGGAAGAAGATAAAGGATGAGAAAGAAGAAAGGGCTCATTTGGCTTTGATATATGACATTTTTACTTATTTTTGCACTCTAAAGCAAGTTAAAAAAATTGTAAGGTAAAACGTCCGGGGATAAAAAGGTATTTATTTTATCCCTGAAAACAGATTCACCCTATGACCAACTCTTTTACTGTTATCCTTAAACCAGTCCGCCGTTTGGCTACCCAGAAGCCAAATGCCAGTTTGTTATTATTTCTTGCTACGATCGTAGCAATGGTTTTAGCTAATTCTCCCTGGGCATCCATGTATAATGATATATTGTCCTATCCGGTTGATCTGAAGATGGGAGATATCTGTTTTTTGCTCACCATGGGATCCCGATGACACTATTGGAGTTTGTGAATGACGCTCTGATGGCGATTTTCTTTTTTGTGATCGGGCTGGAGATCAAACAGGAGGTGTTGGTAGGTGAACTTTCCTCTGTCCGGAAGGCGCTGTTACCTGTTATTGCTGCCTGTGGCGGGATGGTTGTTCCTGTTTTGGTGTATGTCCTGATTTGTAACGGCCAGCCGGAATTGAGAGGAGCTGCCATACCGATGGCGACGGATATCGCGTTTGCATTGGCTGTCATCGGTGTATTAGGGAAGCGGGTCCCCCTCTCACTTCGTATTTTCCTGACTGCGTTAGCTGTAGTGGATGATATTGGCGAAATTATTATTATTGCGCTTTTCTATAGTTCGGATATCTCTTTTGAATTGCTCCTGATCTCTGTTTTTATTTTGGGGGCGCTGTATTATGCCGGAAAGATGCGTGTAAACAAGACTTTCTTTTATTATGTAGGTGGATTTCTTGTCTGGATCCTGTTTGTGGAGTCTGGTATACATCCTACGATTGCGGGCGTGTTGGTTGCCTTTACGATTCCGGCTCGTCCGGTGATCAAGCTGGATGAATTTTCGGAAGAGATGATCGAGTATCTTCAGATGTTGGATTATACGGAGGTAAAGCATACGGATAAGGCTTCTGTGTTGACCTCTTCGCAGATCCAGATCCTGAACAATGTACACCGGTTAGCAGACCGGACGATCAGCCCTTTACAAATGATCGCTGATAAACTGCATCCTGTAGTCTATTTCCTGATCCTGCCTTTATTTGCTTTTGTGAATGCCGGTGTGGCGTTTGGGGATATTGAGTTAAACACATTAGCGGGTATTCCATTGGCTATTTTGCCGGATTATTTATTGGGAAATCAGTGGGTATCTTCCTGTTCTCGTATGCGTTTATCCGTCTGCGGATCGTGGTGATGCCTCCAGGTATGAATAAGAAGAACCTGTTTGGTGTGGCCATGTTGGGTGGGATCGGTTTTACAGTGGCTTTGTTCATAGCAAACCTATCTTTTGCATCCCTTCCTGAAATGGGTGCTAATCTGTTGAACCAGGCTAAACTCGGTGTTTTTGCCGGCTCTTTGATCTCCGGACTTTGCGGATATCTGATATTGGACAGGGTTCAGCCTAAACTGAAGTAAAAAAGAGATTAAAAGGTTTTTGCCAACAGGGCACAGATCCTTTCGAGGTAGATCACATCAGTTGCATCAAAGCTATCAAATTCATCACTGTCAATATCGAGGATCGCAACTACTTCGCCTTCTATCATAACCGGAACCACGATTTCGGATTTAGAAGCGGAATTGCAGGCGATGTGACCGGGGAACTGATTTACGTCCGGTACGAGAACCGGTTGTCTTTCTTTCCAGGAGGTTCCGCACACGCCTTTGCCGAATTGGATACGGGTACAGGCAACCGGTCCCTGAAAAGGTCCTAACACCAGGACCTCTTCTTTTACCTGGTAGAAGCCTACCCAGAAAAAATGAAAGGTTTGATTAAGGGCTGCCACTACATTGGCCATATTCGCTATCACATCTTTTTCTCCTTCGATCAATGCTTTTATTTGTGGAAGTAGTACGAGATATTTTTCTCTTTTACTTTGGCCTTTCACAATCAACTCTTCTGCCATAAATTATGTTCTTCCTAATGGTTAAATTGAGGGTTTATTCCAATTTGTAACTCAAATCACGGTGTAAAAGTAATACATAATAATCAGAATTATATGTACTTTTGTGAAACATTTATGAAATCTGTTAAGGAACAGCAAAAAGATTTATGGCAAATCAGAATTCTCCGTTAATATTAGGAACCGAACCTATCAGCAAGCTTTTACGTCAGTATGCTATCCCGGCAATCATCGCGATGACAGCCTCCTCCCTGTATAACATGGCGGATAGTATTTTTGTTGGTCACGGAGTTGGTCCGCTGGCTATTGCCGGCCTGGCACTTACGTTTCCGTTTATGAATCTGGCGGCGGCTTTTGGTTCGCTGGTAGGAGTAGGTGCTTCGACGGTGATTTCAGTTAAATTAGGTCAGAAAGATTATGACGGAGCTAAGAATGTATTAGGGAATGTGCTGGTGTTAAACCTGATCATCGGAATTGCGTTTACCCTGATCAGTCTTTATTTCATGGATGAGGTGCTTCTTTTTTTCGGAGCCAGTGAACAGACGATTGGGTATGCAAAGGATTATATGGAAATTATTTTATGGGGAAATGTGGTTACCCATATGTATCTGGGGTTAAATGCTGTTCTGCGTTCTTCCGGCTACCCTACGATGGCGATGACCGCTACGCTGGCTTCTGTTATTATTAATATCATTCTGAATCCGGTACTTATTTTCGGATTCGGATGGGGGATCAAAGGTTCTGCCTGGGCCACTGTCATATCGCAGGTCATTACACTGATCTACCAGTTTGTCCATTTTTCTAATCCGAAACAACTCCTTCACTTTACAAAGGGGATCTATCGGTTGAAAGCGGACCTGGTGAAGAATATCATTTCCATTGGCATGTCTCCTTTCCTGATGAACCTGTGTTCCTGTCTGATCGTTATTCTGATTAACAGGGGATTGAAAGAATATGGGGGTGATATGTCGATTGGTGCTTATGGGATTGTGAACCGGATCGTTTTCCTGTTTATTATGATCATGATGGGATTAAACCAGGGCATGCAGCCGATTGCCGGTTATAATTACGGAGCCCGGAATTATGTCCGTGTAATAAAGGTAACCAAGCTAACGATGAAGTTAGGAATTGGTATTGCTACTTTTGGGTTCCTGTTTTGCGAATTGTTCCCGGGACTGGTGGTCCGTCTCTTTACGACCGATGATGAGTTAATTCAGGCAGCGGTATATGGTATTCACATTGTGTTTGCTGTGTTCCCGATTGTTGGTTTTCAAACGGTTGCTTCCAATTTTTTTCTATCTATCGGGATGTCTAAGAAAGCGATTTTCCTGTCTTTAACCCGTCAGTTGCTGTTCCTGATCCCTTTCCTGATTATTCTTCCTCCTTTCTTTGGTGTGACGGGGGTCTGGGTTAGTATTCCGATCGCCGATTTTGTGGCAGCGATTGTAACGGCTATTTTGTTCTTCCGGGAAATCCGTAAGTTTAACCGGTTTATAGCGGCGGATCAATAAAGATGGATATGGGACGATAAATAATTTCTCCGGATTTTATATTACGGGAAAATAAATTGTATATTAGCATCACACAGACTAAAGGAATGTAAGTTATGGATAGAAAGATCGTATTAACAATCGGGCGGCAATTTGGTAGTGGGGGCCGTGACATAGGGCAACGGTTAGCTGCTTCGTTGGGTTTTGGCTATTATGATAAAGAGTTGGTGACGATGGCTGCGAAGGAGAGTGGTCTTTGCCCGGAGGTTTTTGAAAACGCGGATGAGAAAGCCTCTGATGGATTGGCGCATGCGTTTACCATGGGACTTTCCTATATGGGTATGTTCACTCCGCATGCGGATATTCTATCTAATGAAGGATTATTTAAGATTCAGAGCGATACGATCCGGAATCTGGCAGAAAAAGAATCCTGTGTGATCGTAGGCCGTTGTGCGGATTATATTTTACGGGATAATCCGGATTGTCTCAGCTTTTTTATTCATAACAATACGGAGGTCCGGGTACAGCGTGTACTGGAAATGCACCCGGAAATAACTGTTGAACAGGCAAAGAACTTTATGGCTAAAACCGATAAATCCCGTGCTGCCTATTACAATTGCTATACGAACAAAACCTGGGGAAATGCAGCTTCTTACCATTTATCCATCAATGCTTCTGTGTTAGGAATTGATGGAACTGTAAAGTATATCCAGCATTTGGTAAAAACAAAATTTGAATTATAAAGCCGGAAGGTTTATTACTCAAAATGCATGACTACTTCGTTCAGATCAGCCGTAAATTGATTGAATTCTTCTTCTCTTAATGTTTTATGGAGACTTAGAATGATGAGTTCATGGGGAGGGCAACCTTCCCGGTAAGCCGGATGGAAATGCCGGTAGGTATTCATCTGATAGCCCAGCTTCTCATAGAACCGGAATCTTTTACGGGATACGTCATCTACGAGAGGATCTATTTCCAGTAAGATCGTTTTGGCGTTTTGTCCGGCAAAATTACTGAGTATGTGACTACCCATGTTCTGTCCTCTTAATTCCGGGTTAACAGCTAAGTGTTCGATATAAATGTAAGCCGGGAATTCCCAGTAGGCAATAAAAGCCACACAGGTCTCTCCCTGAATATAGAGATCCAGATGATACCGCTCATCTGCGAACGCCACTTCCTGCTGGGAAAGCGTGCGCTGCTCAAAAAAGGGAAAGGATATGCGATATATATCCATAAATTTAGCGAACCATGGGTCTTTGTTGTCTCTCAATCTATATACATTTATCTTTTCCATTCTACACTTTCTTTTTAATCAGGCTGCGAATATAATGTATTTCTATCTATCCATATCTAAAAAAATGTTTTTGTCAATAGTATAATTTATAACATTTTTCTTCCCGATCGCTGTTTTTAAGGAGTATTTTCTGGTTTTGCAATTGGTCATATCCTCTGATTTGGTTATATTTGTGTCTATTTGTAATCTGTTCTCTACATAGACTGACCCTTAGGTTTATAAATAATCAACAAATTAAACACTTATGCTAAGACGAAATATATATTATTCGGATGTATTATCTTTGAGAAAAAATTACCGGAGGACCTTTCCGGGATTAATCGATATGGCTGTCAGAAACTCCACTCCGGAGCTTTTTAAGAAGGATTTGCATGCTTATTTTTCTTTTAAGATCGATCATACCACTTCAGAGGTACGGACAACTGCTTATAGGCGGATCCTGCGTTTGATCGAATGTGACGGAACGGTTGTCAATGAGCTATCCACCGGAGACCGGTTATCCATTCATACCATTACCTACTTATGGCAGTTTTTACGGGGTGAACTTCCTGAAACTGTTTCTCCTGACCTGTTTATTGATCTCTATTATCAGTTGGAACAGTCGGAGATGCCGGAAGAGATCCGTCCTGACCGTTCCTTGGTCAAACGGCAGATGAATCGTTGGCCTACCGGGTTGGATGAAGAGGTGATCGCGATTCGTGAAAGGAACAAAGAACGTATTATAGAGGCCTTGGTCCGGAAAATAGAACGGAGACATTCTCCTTCCGGCAGATATCAGTTTACGGAAGGACTAAGTGAGGAGGAAAAAAGCAACAGGTCACCGAATGGTGGGGGCAGAGCCGTTTCCATTTGGCTATGGCAATCAAAAGTCCGGGAGAACTGAATGTGTTCCTGGGACATTCTCTGTCTGATAAAACTATGAAATTACTGACACAAGGGAAAAGAAAAGGGATGCCTTTTTTTGTTACTCCTTACTATTTATCGCTTTTAAATACAGGTGAAGAGGGATATAATGATGAGACGATCCGTTCTTATATTTTATATTCGAATGAGTTAGTGGAAACCTATGGAGATATCAAGGCCTGGGAAAAGGAGGATCTGGTTGTACCAGGTAAACCGAATGCAGCCGGGTGGATTTTACCGGAGGGTCACAATATTCACCGCCGCTATCCGGAAGTGGCTATTCTGATCCCGGATTCGATGGGACGTGCCTGTGGGGGACTTTGTGCTTCCTGTCAACGGATATATGATTTCCAGAGTGAACGGCTCAATTTTAATTTTGAGGAGTTAAAGCCTAAAGAGAGTTGGGATAGAAGCTCCGGCGATTAATGCATTATTTTGAGGAGGATACCCAGTTGCGGGATATCCTGATTACCGGAGGGGATGCCTTGATGAGCCAGAACGCCACCTTGCGTAAGATTTTGGAGGCCGTTTACCGGATGGCTGTGAGGAAAAAGAAAGCGAATGAAACCCGTCCTGACGGGGAGAAGTATGCAGAGTTATTACGGGTACGTCTGGGGAGCCGTTTACTGGCTTATTTACCCATACGGATCACCGATGAATTAGTGGATATTTTGAGGGAGTTTAAAGAAAAAGCTTCTCAAATAGGTGTAAAGCAGTTCTATATCCAGACTCATTTTCAGTCTCCTTTAGAAGTAACCCCTGAAGCAAAGAAAGCGATCGAAGCGATCCAGTCTGCCGGATGGACCATTACAAACCAGTTGGTGTTTACTGTGGCTGCTTCCCGCCGGGGGCATACTGCCAAACTGAGACAGACATTAAATTCGTTGGGTGTCCTTTGTTATTATACTTTCTCTGTCAAAGGATTCCGGGAAAATTATGCCATGTTCACACCTAACAGTCGTTCTCTACAGGAGAGCCGGGAGGAAAAAGTTTTTGGCCGTATTCCGCCGGAGAAGAAAAAGGAAATGTATGATTTGATCCGGGAGCAGAACAAGCTGGGGAAGAATCTGACCCGTTTCCTAAAGGAAAACAAATTACTTTTTGCCGGAACGGACCGGAATGTGCTGAACCTTCCGGCCATCGGGAAAAGTATGAGTTTTGTCACAGCCGGTATCACAGAGGACGGACGGCGGATCCTTAAATTTGAGCATGATCATAGCCGTCGCCACAGTCCGATCATCGACAATATGGAAGAGGTGTATATTGTGGAAAACAAATCGATCGCGGCTTATCTGAGGCAATTGAAAGAAATGGGAGAAGATGTGAATGAGTACCGCAGTATATGGAATTACGCGGAAGGGGAGACTGAACCGCGGTTCCTTATATATGATTATCCCGACTATCCGTTTACGATCACATCTGAAATGACTAATCTGGAAATTATTCCCAAAGGGATTTCAGCAATAGCCCAGGGATGACTCCAAGGCGATTCCCCGGGCTTTTGTTAAGGCCGGTCTTCGATGGATGGATCCCCAACGGGGATCATTTATTCCGGAGGTTTTGATCCTCTGTGTGGAGAACAATTTTTCTTTACATGTGTAGAATTGACGCATTTTTTTATTTACTTTATCCCATCATTCCGTTAAGGATACTGTGTGAGAAAGTATAAACCATGTAAAATACACATTATGAGACAAAAACCTTTTGGATTACTATTTACTATTCTTTTGATGCTCCCTTTGGCAGGATTCGCCCAATTTCCGGGGATGGGACATATTGTTTATAAAACCATGCCCAGTTCTATTTTAGGACAGGAGCGGGAATATGCTATTTATCTCCCTAAGAATTATGACACTCATACTGCAAAGAGATATCCGGTCCTCTATCTTTTACATGGAGGAGGAGGTTCTCATACGGATTGGCCTGAGCAGGGATTGCTGCAAGGAGTTGCTAATCAGTTGATTGATTCCAATGAGGCCTGTGAAATGATCATTGTTTGTCCGGAAGCCGGGAAAAACTTTATGAATTATTTCAATAGTCCGGAATGGAGATATGAAGATTATTTCTTTCAGGAACTTATTCCGTATATAGATAGCAACTACCGGACCATCGGTAATAAACAAAACCGTGCGATAGCCGGCCTGTCCATGGGAGGAGGAGGAACAGTCGCGTATGCTTTCCGTCATCCGGAAATGTTTTGTGCGGCTTATCCGATGAGTGGTTACTTCAGCCGGAATGAATCGTTAGCGTGGGTCAATTTTGATGATCCGGTACAGGGAAAGGTCCACCAGTTGGTTGAAGATAATAATTGCGTAAAACTGGTACTGAATAGTACGCCTGCCCAGGTAGATGCTATGAAAACAGTCCGCTGGTTTATTGATTGCGGGGATGATGATTTCTGTTACGACATTAATATTGATTTTGTAGCAGCGCTGCGTGAAAAGGGAGTTCCTTATGAATTACGTATCCGTGACGGAGGGCATACCTGGATCTATTGGAACACGGCTCTTTATTATGCACTTCCTTTTGTGACCCGTGCCTTTACTAACTAATCCTATATACAGAGTCCATATGAATAAAAATATATTTTTGTTAGGTTTCCTGCTCTTTTCTTTTTCTCTGTCTGCCCAGTTTGACCAGGGGCCTCAGAGTCGCGTGGAAACCCATACAATCACCAGTCAGGTGTTGAGTGCAGAACGTCAGTACACAGTCTTTTTACCCAAAAGTTATGATTTGGAACCGGGGAGGCAATATCCCATACTTTATTTGCTGCATGGTATGATGGATACTAATACCGGCTGGTATGAACGTGGACATGTGAAGGACGTGATGGATCAGTTAGTAGCCAGTGGTGAAGCCTGTGAAATGATCATCGTGACGCCGGATGCCGGTGGAAATGTTTTTGAAGGTTACTGGAATGGTTATTTTGATATGCCGGGGTGGAGTTATGAGACTTTTTTCTTTACGGAGTTTCTTGCTCATATTGAATCTGAATATAGAGTCATAGGAGAGAAATCTTATCGTGCTATCGCGGGTTTGTCGATGGGTGGGGGTGGAACAACCAGTTATGCCCAACGTTATCCTGAACTGTTCTCTTCTGCGTATGCGATGAGTGCCTTGATGTCTATACCCGAAGGGAATGCTGTTCCTCCTCAAAGTCCGGATGATAAAATGGCGATCCTAACCCGTTCTGTGATTGATCATAGCTGTATCAAATATGTAGAAGAAGCAGATGATGCCCGTAAGGAGTTAATGCGGACGGTTAAATGGTTTGTTGATTGTGGAGATGATGATTTTTTGATTGACCGGAACATTGAATTCTATCAGGCCATGCGCCGGGCGGAAATACCTTTGGAGTTCCGTGTCCGGGATGGAGCTCATACCTGGGAATATTGGCATTCGGCGTTATATATTAGTCTTCCTTTTGCTTCCCGGAATTTTGGGAAATAAGATTTGTTTTATTCGTGTATTTAATCAAACATTCTAATATCATTTCTGTTATGAATAGAAAACTAATTATTTCTTTTTGCATCTGCGTCATTACTATGACTTCATTTGCTCAACAGGCCCTTTGGGGCGGACAGGATATTATATCTCCTGAGATACATCCGGATAACACGGTTACTTTCCGTCTGGCAGCTCCTAAAGCGGTTAAAGTGCAGGTAACCGGTGACTTCCTGCCTCCCCAACCTACGGAAACACCTTACGGAACTTTTGATTTACCGGGGACGGCTGACCTTACGGAAGGAGAGGGAGGTGTATGGAGTTATACGACTCCACAGGCTTTGGCTCCTGAGTTGTATAGTTATTCTTTTATTGTAGACGGACTGAAAATCAATGATCCGAACAATGTGTACCAGATCCGGGACGTTGCTTCCGTCACCAATGTGTTTATTATAGGAGGGGGACGTGCTGATCTCTATAAAGTGAATGATGTACCGCATGGTACGGTGGCCAGACGTTGGTACAACAGTCCCACTTTAGGGAAAGACCGCAGGCTTACGATCTATACTCCTCCGGGGTATGAGACCAGTGGCAAAAGCTATCCGGTTTTCTACCTGCTGCACGGAATGGGGGGAGATGAAGAGGCATGGATCGCTTTGGGTCGCACGGCACAGATCTTAGATAACCTGATCGCAGAAGGCAAAGCTAAACCGATGATCGTAGTGATGACAAACGGGAACGTCTATCAGCAGGCAGCTCCGGGAGAAGCGGCTTCTGGTATGTATAAACCAACCATGCAGTTACCGAATACGATGGAAGGTTCTATGGAAGAAAGTTTTCCGGATGTAATTAAATTTATTGATTCAAACTACCGTACTATTAAAAAAAAATCCGGCCGGGCTATTGCCGGGTTATCGATGGGTGGTTTCCATACGCTGCACATCTCCAAACAGTATCCGGATTTGTTTGATTACGTGGGTTTGTTTTCTGCCGCTATCCTACCGGATAAAGAGGTGAAATCCCCTATCTATGACAATCTGGAACAAAAACTGAAAACCCAGTTCGACAAGAAGCCGAAACTTTACTGGATTGCTATCGGCAAAACCGATTTCCTGTATGAAGCGAATGTGGATTACCGTAAATTACTGGATGAGAAAGGTCATTCATATATTTACTATGAAAATGAAGATGGACATATCTGGAAAAACTGGCGTATTTATCTGACTGAGTTTGTTCCGATGTTATTTAAGTAATCATTTAAAAGGATTCTATCTTCAAGGCGGATCCATCAATTGAAGATCTAACTTAGCCAACAACCCAGGGATGAACAAAGTAATTCCCTGGGTAAGGATAAGCCTCTAATAATCTTGTAAAGATTGTATTTCTTTTCCGGATAGGATGATAGGAGACATTCTGTAAACATATCTTTTAGCCAGCTCCTCACGACCAAAAATACTTTTATAATTTTTTCGACTATAAATAATTTCCTGTTAACCCTCACTTAATCAGATATTTTTAGTATGTTTGTTTGGGAACCTATCAGGAAGTATTATGAAAAACTCTGAATCACCCTATCATGTGGAGGATGCTTTTTTTCTGCGGTTAATCCGGGAGGGAAATAAACAGGCTTTCCGGCATCTTTTTGATCTGTATTTTATTGCGTTGTGCCGCTTCGCGCGTATCTATGTGAAAGAAGAACAGATTGCAGAAGAAATTGCATTGGATGTTTTTACCTGGGTCTGGGAAAAAAGAGAAAGTATAGAGATCACACTGACATGGAAAGCTTATCTTACCCAGGCCACCCGGAATAAAGCACTAAATTATCTACGGAATAACCAACGTTTTATTCTGGTTTCCGACTGGACCTTCTATGAACGAACAGAGGAAGATCAATCCCTGGAATTGAAAGAACTGGAGAAACTGATTCAGGAAGCTATTTATTCCCTTCCGGCACGGTGTCAGGAGATCTTCTTAAAGAGCCGGAGGGATTATCTATCCAACAAAGAAATCGCCGCTGAGTTACAGGTCTCTGTTAAAAATGTGGAGGCACAGATTACCAAAGCGCTCAGGTTAATTCGTCACCACCTGAAAGACGGATATACTTATTTGTGGTAAAAAAATTAAAACAGCAGTAGGGTTCTCTTTTTCTGATGTGCCATATAGAAAAAGAGAAATGATGCGTAGAGAGATTCCCTGGGATTTACTTATTTCCCATTTCAAACAGGAAACCGGACAGGAAGAAGAGAAAGCACTCCTTGACTGGCGAAAACAACCGGATCAGGAAAAGATCTACCGGGAGCTGAGATCAGTATGGGAAGAAGTACTCAATAGTTCCCAAGGCTATACTCCGGATGCAGATTACTATTGGAAACGGTTTGAAAAGCGGATTGAACAGAAGAGACAGGTTACTGTTCCGTTGCGTACCTTCCGGATTGCCCTGGTGGCTGCTTCCGTGTCATTGATCCTTGGTATTGGTATGGCTTATTGGGGTGGAAAGAATCTATCTTCATCTCCGGAAGAGATCTTGCAATCCTATACCACCCTGAATGGTAAATCCCGGATGGTGCTGCCGGACGGTAGTCTGGTGTGGTTACATGCCGGATCCACATTGAACTATAAAACAACTTTTACAGAAAACAGGGAGCTTTTTCTGGAAGGAGAAGCCCTCTTTGAAGTGGAAAGAAAGGATGGTAAGCCGTTCTTCGTAAGGACAGGGGAGATTACTGTTGAAGTGCATGGTACCCGTTTTAATGTGGAGGCTTACCAGGACAATCCGGAAATAAAGGTTAGCCTGATCCATGGAAGTGTTTCTGTCGGGAACGGTGGGGAACGGTTGATGATGAGTCCAGGAGACAGGGTTTCCTTTCATAAAGAGGAACGAATATTTACCCTACAAAAAGAAGATGTGTTTTTTGAATCTTCCTGGGCGAATGAAAGTTATTCCTTTGAAGCGAAAACACTGGAATATATCTGCCGTTATCTGGAACGTTGGTATCATGTGGAAATTAAACTGGATCCCTCTATTGCTACGACACAGGTCTATACCTTTACATTAACAGATGAACCGCTGGAAACGATCCTACAGATCATGTCCGGACTAAACCCTATTCAATATACATTCACTGAAAATAAGAAGATTGAAATAACCCAGGTCAAACCATCTAAAAAATAAGCCTATGAAGCATGCATGAAAAACCAAAGAAAAAGGCATAAGCCGGAAAGCTTATGCCCGTTTCATACTATTCTTTCAGCGAACAACATGAGCCATACTACAAATTAGCCCTTTGATATAGGCTCACTATGTTAACTTTAATATTTACAAAGATATGAATAATCGAAAAAACTATCTTACAAAAAGGAGTAGTTTTATCTCCTTTGTTTTCCTTTTATTCTTCCTGCCATCTATAAAAGGAATGGAAACCAACGAAAAACTAACGATCCACTTCTCCGGAATTCCCCTGTCAGAAGCTATTGAACAGATAGAAGCAGTCAGTAACTACACCTTTTTCTACGATGTGAACCAAACGGATCTGAATCAACCGGTAAGCCTGCGGGTGAATGAGCAGGATATAGAGATTGCGATTGCTGAAATGCTGAAACCTACTGATCTCACCTTCCGGATTGTCACCCGTCAGATTGTCCTGCAACCGAAACAATCCACCACTTCCCAAATCGGAAGGAGGGTCCGGGGAACCGTGACTGATGATTTGGGTGATCCTCTGGCCGGGGTCAATGTAGTTATCAAAGGAACCACTATTGGTGTGGTTACCGATATGGATGGGAATTATGAGCTATCCCATGTTCCGGCTCATGCTATTCTGCAATTTTCTTTTATTGGTATGGAAACCCGGGAGGAAACAGTCGGTAATAAAACAGTGATTAATATTACGCTTTCAGAAAATGCGATCGCTTTATCGGAATTTGTGGCTATCGGGTATGGAACTACCCGAAAAAAAGACCTGACAGGAGCTGTGGCGAGTGTGAAAGCGGAAAATATGAATGTGGAAAGTACTACGAACGTGCTCCGTGCTATGCAGGGTAAAATGGCAGGGGTAGATATCGTCTCGTATGGAGGAGAACCGGGATCGGATATCAGTGTCATGATCCGGGGAGTAGGAACGTTCAATAATAGTGCCCCTTTATATATTGTTGATGGAATGTATATTGATAACATCAGTTTCCTGAACCCGAATGATATCGAATCCATTGATGTGTTGAAGGATGCCTCTTCCGCAGCCATTTACGGCTCCCGGGCTGCTAATGGAGTTATTATTGTCACGACGAAGAGTGGAGGGAACACTTCCGGGACACCTACCATCCATATGTCTGCCAATGTAGGATTCCAACATGCGACCAAACGGATTGATGTGCTGAATGCAGCTGACTGGATCCGGATCAGTACGGCTTCCCGGGAAGCGGTTGGACTGGAACCGCTGGATATGGCGGTTAATCCGCAGGCAGATACAGACTGGCAGGATCTGATCATGCGGACCGGATTGATGCAAAACTATAACCTTTCGGCACAGGGTGGTACCAGTAATTTTAAATATTACATTGCCGGAGGATATACGAATCAGGAAGGGATTATCCGGAACAGTGGTTATGAACGGCTAAACTTACAAGTGAAGACTGAGTTTAAGAAAGGGATCTTTACCGTAGGGGAGAACATTCTTGTTTCCTATGACCATAATATTCCGATGCCTACGGGTACGAGTCGTGTGGGAGGTATTATGAGCGCCATGTTGCTTTCGATTCCTACCTATACGGTCTATGATGATACGAAAGAAGGAGGCTTTAACGGTCCCTGGGGAGATGTGATCACTTTGCTAAACCCGGTCGCTGCCGCGGATATGGGAAACGAAGGAAGGAGAATTATAAAACTTATATCAATACCTATGCGGAAGTAGAGCTGCCTTTTGACCTGAAATATAAACTGAATGTCAATACGGATCTGCTGGGTTCCTATAGGTTAGCCTATGAGACGATCTATAACACCGGACTGAACCAGAACAACCGGAATAAACTTTCTGAAGAGCGGGGGCAGAAAAAGAATATGCTGATTGAAAACCTGTTGACCTTTGACCGTCAGTTGGGTGATCATAAAGTAACTGCCTTGGCCGGATATATCTATCAACAGAATAAATACCGCCTGCTGACCGGAAGCGGAGCCTATATGCCGGACAAGATCATGGTTCTGGACGCTGCTACGGAAAGCCAGTCCGGAAGCCGGGAAACAGTGGCAACGCTCACCTCTGTGTTAGGGCGTGTGTTTTATTCCTACAAAAACAAATATCTGGTGAATGTAACCCTTCGCCGGGACGGATCTTCCAAATTTATGAAAGACTACCGCTATGGTAATTTTCCTTCCTTCTTGTTAGGCTGGAACATCGCAGAAGAAACTTTTATGGAGAAGTTTGATTTTCTGGATATGTTGAAACTGCGGGGTAGTTATGGGGTTTTAGGTAACCAGGAAATTGATAATTACCTCTATTCTTCCGATGTGACGTCCAATATCAATTACCTGATAGATGGGAATGTGATGTGGAACGGATCTTTTCCGAAAGTATTTGCCTCCCCGACTATTAAGTGGGAAAATACGGAGATGACGAATATTGGATTGGATGTAGTCCTGTTAAACAGTAAGCTGAAATTTACAGCAGAATATTATATAAAAAACACAACGGATATTTTGCTGAACGTACCAATCCCTTCATCTACCGGAGCCGATAATGATCCGTTAGTCAATGCCGGACATATCCGGAATAAAGGTTTTGAGTTTTTGATAGGATGGGATAAGATCGTCTCCAAAGACCTGAGCTACTCACTGAGTCTGGTAGGTAGCACTGTGAAAAACGAAGTGATCAGGATGGGAACCGGGGATCAGGTGATCTGGAGCGGCAGACCGAATCAATCCGGTGCTAATACCACGAAATCCCTGCAAGGCTATCCGATCGGTGGTTTCTGGCTGATCCCGACAGACGGACTCTTCCAGTCCGAAGAGGAAGTTGAGTCACATAGTAAAGACGGTAACCTTATCCAGTCCAATGCGAAACCGGGGGATATCCGCTTTGTGGATACCAATGGAGATGGACTGATTAATGATGATGACCGGGTGTATCAGGGCTCTCCTTTCCCGGATCTGACCCTCGGAGTAAACGCCTATGTGAAATGGAGAGATTTTGATCTTTCCCTGAACTTACAGGCCAGTTTCGGAGCTAAAATATACAGCTCTATGCGTTCGGACCTCGAAGATGTGAGCAAAGGGCAAAACTATTCGGCCAAAGCATTGAATTACTGGAGTCCTGAAAACAACGGCAGTAACTTCCCGCGGGTAGTGTGGGGAGATCCAAACCAGAATGCCCGGACCGATTCGGACCGTTTCCTGGAGAATGGAGATTATCTGAGGATTAGCAATGTGCAATTAGGTTATAACATTCCCCGTAGGATCGTACCTTTCCTGGAAGCGGCCCGGGTCTACCTGAATATAGATAATCTTCATACGTTCACCGGATACTCCGGCTACACACCGGATGTGAACAGGGATGATATCCTGAGCCGTGGAGTAGACTATTACTCATACCCTCTGCCACGTACTTTTGTTCTGGGTTTAAATGTTTCATTCTGATATAATTAAGAAGAGCCATGAAAAAAATAATAATGTGTATTGTAACTGTGTTATTGCTCAGTTGTGAATCTAATCTGGATCAGTTGAATCCGAATAACATTACTACAGAAACGTTCTTTGAGACGGAAGATGATTTTCTGCAGGCATTGGTAACGACCTACACGCCGTTACGAAATCCGTACGGAGGTTACTACAATGCCCGTTCGGTAGAGATCCGGAATTACCGGGGAGATGATGTGGTTACCCGGAATGATACGGAAGATTGTTATCAGATCTATCTGTTCATTAACTCTCCGGAAAATGTCACCGTGCAGAAAATGTTTGATGAATGTTATTCCGGTATCTACCGGGCAAACACCATTCTTGAAAAGCTGGAAAAGGCGGATCTGAGCGAAGTGTTTACAAACCAGATCCGGGGAGAAACGCTCTTTTTAAGAGGATTATACTACTTCATTCTTGCCAATGAATTCAAAGACGTGCCTTTGCGTCTGGTGGGATCCCAGGATCCGGAAACGTTTCCCATCCCTAAATCTTCCCAAAGTGATGTGTATGCACAGGTGGAATCTGATTTGCAGACCGCGGCCGGATTGCTAACGGTTGAGCCGTTGAATAACGGACGTGCCACGAAAGGGGCGGCCTGGGCTTTCCTGGGAAAGATGTATATCTATACGGAAAGATGGGTGGATGCTATCCGGGTACTGGAACCTTTGACCCGGTCTCCTTATTCGTATGGACTGGTGGCTGACTACAAACATACCTGCGATCTGGAGCATGAATACAATGAGGAGAGTATTTTTGAGATTACTTATCAGCAGGTCGGTTCTGCCACGGACCGGTGGGGAACAGAAACAGTGAACACGATGATGACTTCTCCGCTGAACCGTTTCTTTTCGGCAGCAGATTGTGGGGGATATGATATTTGTAACGCTTCGGAGAAGTTGCTGAATATCATGCTTTCCGAACCCGATAAGGATGGTAATTATGATATCCGGGCCATTATTAGTCTGGCCTGGGACTATCCGGGATGTATGTATTTCAATAAACCGTTTACGGAAAGTATCAGTCCGGTCAATCAGAGTAAAATATTTATTCGTAAGAATACCTATGCTGACTATCTGGACCGGGATAAAGCGGCGGAATCTGAGTTCAATGAGAAAGCTTACCGCTATTCTAATGTGCTCCTGTTCTTAGCGGAAGCCTATCTGAAAACAGGGAATAAGGAGAGAGCCATCAGTTATCTGAATCAGATCCGGAACCGTGCTAACCTGAATTTGTTGGACTCCTCTACGAATGAAACTGCCGTGATGAATGATATCATCAAACAGCGGGCGATTGAGTTTGTCCGGGAAGGTGAACGGTTTTATGATCTGAGAAGATGGGGGTTACTGGAACAGGAAATACAGAGTACCACACCAGAAAGAGCGGGTAATTTTTCCCGGCGGTATTATTATCTACCTATTCCCAGTAAAGAAATACAAACCAACCCGGAATGTATCCAAGCAGAAGGATGGTAAATGATTGAACTTAAATAGAAAGCATATGAACCTGAAAATAAAGTATATATTTCTGCTCCTCTGTTCCTGTATGACCAGTTCCGCACAGTATACGTCCGAAGGCATGGTAAAGCTTAACTGGCGGTTGTCATGCCAGGCGTATACGTTCAGAGAGTTCACGCTGGTGGAAACCCTGAATAAACTCAACACACTCGGCATTGAATATATAGAGATCTATCCGAACCAAACGATCGGAGGGAATATAGAAGGAACCACCACTTATCAAATGGACAAACAGAAACGTCAGCAGTTGAAAGAATTGCTGAAAGTACACGGAATCACTCCGCTTTCTTACGGCGTGGTTTCTCCGGAAAAGGAAGAGGAGTGGAAAGATCTGTTTGAGTTTGCAAAAGAGATGTGCATCTCTATGCTGATCAGTGAGCCGGCTTATCACTTATTGGATCTGGTAGAGGAGTTAGCCGATCAATATAAGATCAAAGTGGCGATCCATAACCATGCGGCACCGACCCGCTACTGGGACCCGGAGATCATGCTGTCCCGGTTGAAAGGGAGGAGCAGTAATCTGGGCGTTTGTGCAGATATCGGACATTTCGTCCGTTCCGGAATTGCTTCTACGGAAGCCGTCAAGCAATTGAGGAACCGGATTATTTGCCTGCATATGAAAGATGTGAACCAATACGGGATCCGGGTGGCACATGACATGCCCTGGGGAACCGGCTACTGTGATATACCCCAGGTTCTGAGAATTATGGAAGAAATGGGAGTGAAGTCTAACATCTTTTTCACTATAGAATATGAATATAACTGGCATCATTCCTTGCCGGAAATACGGGAAAGTATAGACTATTTCTATCGTATCACGCATTGGATGACCGCGAATTACTAACCTGATTAAAAAAAGAATATGAAACATACTATTTCAAGAAGAGAGTTCCTGAAAACTTCCACCTGTGCATTTGCCGGACTGACGATCATTCCCGGACATGTAGTCTCCGGAATGGGCCATACGGTTCCCAGTGATAAGCTGAATATCGTAGGGGTAGGAGTAGGCGGAAGAGGACGGAAAGACCTCCACTTCATGCAAAGTGAAAATATCATAGGATTATGTGATGTGGATCTGGCCTATGCAAAGGAGACGATACAGACTTATCACAAAGCCCGTGTATTTACAGACTACCGGAAGATGTTTGATACAATGCATAAGGATATCGACGCTGTTGTGGTTGCCACTCCCGATCATACACATGCGATTATCGCTGCCGGTGCAATGCATTTGGGAAAGCATGTGTATTGTGAAAAACCATTGACCCATTCCGTGTATGAATCCCGGTACCTGACGGAACTGGCACGGAAAAAGAAAGTGGCTACCCAGATGGGGAACCAGGGTAATTCAGGAGAAGGAGTACGTCTGATCTGTGAATGGATCCGGAATGGGGAGATCGGAGAAGTGAAAGAAGTACATGCCTGGACCAATCGTCCGATCTGGCCACAGGGACTTCAACGTCCGGCAGTGGGTATGAGCCTGCCGGATACTTTAAGTTGGGATCTCTTTTTAGGCCCGGCTCCCTACCGGCCTTATCATGAAATCTATACCCCCTGGAACTGGAGAGGGTGGTGGGATTTCGGTACGGGAGCACTGGGAGATATGGCCTGCCATATTCTCGATCCGGTTTTTCAGGCATTGCACCTGAAGTATCCGGAGAAAGTATTCGCAACCTCTACACAGATTACCATGGATTGCGCCCCTCATGCTGAAAAGGTAAAATTTACTTTTCCTGCCCGTCCGGATCTGCCCAAAGTGAAGATGCCAGAGGTGGTACTCCATTGGTATGATGGTGGATTTGTTCCTGATGCTCTGTATGAATTACCAGCCGGAGTGATGGACGGAAAAGAGTGGATCAATGGAGTGATCTTTAAAGGAAGTAAAGATATGCTCATCTGTGGTTGTTATGGAGCTAAACCGTTTTTGGTATCCGGAAGGGTGCCGGATATACCCAAAACTCTCCGGCGGGTAGAGACACAACCGGAAGGATGGAGGAACGGGGATCATCATATGGATTGGGTCAGGGCCTGTAAGGAAAGTCCGGAAAACCGCATTCCGGGAAGCGCGGATTTTGAATACGCAGGACCTTTAAACGAAACAGTAGTGATGGGAGTGTTAGCGGTCCGCTTACAAGGGCTTCATAAAGAACTGCTATGGAATGGTGAACAGATGAAGTTTACCAACATCAGTGACCGGGAAAACATCCGGGTTGTGAAAACAGATCTCTTTACCGTACAGGACGGTCATCCGACCTTTAACACAGAATATGTCACCCTTCCCGCCAAAGAAACAGCGGAAGAATTCATAAAACATAATTACCGGGAAGGCTGGAAACTCTCCTGAGTCCTGCCATAGATAAGTGTCTAAAAAATCAGTTCACCTAAAAAGCGACCTGTTCCCCGCGCAGGCGGGGATCGCAGAGAAACTGTCTGTTTTATAAAAATGAAGAATGATTGTTGGTTCTTTTGCGATCCCCGCCCCGGGGAACAGGTTACTTTTGGGATAACCCCTTATACAAAGAAAACCATGAATAAATGGATAAAAAACATAGGATGGATATTCCTTTTTTGTTACTTCTACGAAAGTACTATACAGGCCCAATTGCAAAAAAACCTCGTGTTAACAGACCCGGGATCCTTTTCCATGATTGTGTTGCCTGATCCTCAGAGTTATGTGAAGTTTGATTATAATCAGCCATTGTTTGAGCTTATGACAGCGTGGATCGTGCAACAGGCCGGGCCGTTACAAATAAAGGCGGTTTTGTGTACCGGAGACCTCGTGGAACAAAATGATCTGCTCATACCGGATGGTATCAATGGCAACCAGACCAGCCGGGAACAATGGGAAGCTTCTTCGAAGGCTTTTCAGCGGCTGGATCATAAAGTTTCTTATATTGTTGCTACCGGAAATCATGATTATGGCTACCGGAAAGCGGAGAACCGTTCCACCCATTTCCCTGCATATTTCTATGTGGAGAGAAATTCTGTGTGGAAGAAACACCTGATAGATGTCTGTAATAATGTAGAGGGAAAACCGACACTGGAAAATACAGCTTATGAATTCCAAACAGATACCTGGGGCGATTTACTGGTCATTTCCCTCGAATTTGCTCCCCGTGATGAAGCCCTCTACTGGGCCAGAGAACTGTGTATGCAGGAAAAAATACAGGGAACACCGGGTGATCCTGTTGACGCATTCTTATCTGGAAGCCGATGGAACCCGGATCCGGGAGGAACCTAAATATCTCATCCATCCGGCTAATTATGGAGAAGCCATTTGGGAAAAATTAATCTATCCGGTTTCCAATATCCGTTTGCTGATCTGTGGGCACCGGTGTAACCTGGGAAGTTTTGAAGAAAATGTCAGTTTCCGGGAAGATCGGAATATAGCCGGAAAAAGTATTTCCCAGATGATGTTTAACGCACAGACAGCTGGAGGGGGATATCATGGGAATGGGGGAGATGGCTGGTTGAGGATCCTTGAATTCATGCCGGATGGAAAAACGATCCGGGTAAAAACTTATTCCCCGCTGTTTGGCATATCACCTACTACCCAATCCTATGCCTGGCGGACAGATCCTTACGATGAATTTGAGATTATAATAGAAAAATAAAAAGCAGACAGGGAAGCACCGGACGTGAATTTTAGTCTTTGAGGGAACACAAAAATCAGGAATATCCTGTACATTTGTTAGTAAAACCAATAAGAGTTATGATACAGAACGAAAGAGACGCAAGAAATGAACATATGCTTCATGTAGCCCGTCAAATGATGACAGCAGCCCGGACAGCCCCGAAAGGAAAAGGGATCGATATTATTGAAATAGCGATGGTAACAGGGGAGGATATCTGCCGTTTATCAGAAAAGATGCTTGAAATGGCAGAGGAGACCGGCATGAAGTTTATCCTGCGGGATGCAGACAATATCCTGAACGCTGAAGTGATCTTGTTGATCGGAACTATGCAGCAAACACAGGGACTGAACTGCGGGCATTGTGGTTTTGACACCTGTGCCGGTAAACCCGAAGCTGTTCCCTGTGCGATCAATACCACCGATTTAGGAATAGCCATCGGTTCCGCTTGTGCAACGGCGTCGGATCTGCGGGTAGATACACGTGTCATGTTCAGTGCCGGATGGGCTGCACAAAAGCTCTGCTATTTAGGCGATTGCAAATGTGTGATGGCTATCCCGATCAGTGCTTCCAGCAAAAACCCCTTTTTTGACCGTAAACCGAAAGAGGCTGCTAAATGAAGCTTATTTTTATTGAAAGACTAACTCCGTTCAGTTGAGATAAAAGAAAACTATTTTTTACTCCTGTTTCATAATATGAAATAGAGAACTATTTTTGAATAATTTAGAGATGAAAGGTAAATTTCTGGTTCTTATCCTATGTCTATGTATCACTTTTCTGTCTTCAGGAAATGAATATCAACGAATAGCTCCGGTCTTGCAGGAAGTCCATTCTGTTTTTTATCAAAAGACACTGCCTTACTGGGGATTACCTGAACATATTCATCCTAAACTTGCCTTTATTGATACAGAAGAAGAAAAAGTCTGGTTTTTTAGTATGGATAGCCGGGAGGTACATTATCTGGGAGAGAAAAGTTGGGATAAGCATACCGGAGTGGCAAATAGTGTAATGGAAATTGAAAATGAGACCTATGTTACCCTGATATATGATACCTGGAAGCGCTCTTCTTCTCTGTCACAGCAGATAATCATTCTTCATGAATTGTTTCATTTGTATCAGGACTTACTGAATATATCAAGTCTGGTATCTGAAAACTATCATCTGGATGCTCCTACGGGAAGGGCTTTGTTTGAGATAGAACTGAAGTTACTGAATGAAGCCCTGCTGACAGGGGAGTATAGTAAGCTGTCCGATGCGATACAAATCCGGCTGTATAGACAATCCTTATTTCCGGAGAATAATGAAAATCTTTTCGAGTTGCATGAAGGATTAGCAGAATATACAGGGATGGCTTTTGTCGTTAAGAACCTGAGAACTTATTTATCTGAAAGAAATGAATCTCTGGAACTGGCAGGTCTGACTAATTCATTTGCTTATATTACAGGGCCTATGTATGGGTATTTTTTAGACACACTTTCCCCTGGCTGGCAATCTGCGGAAAATTTGCAAAGAGGTTTACCGGTGCTTCTTGCAGATCAAATGGGTTGATCTTTGGAAGAAACCCCGGCCGGTACTTCTGAAATTGAAAAAATAAAGGTGGGGTATGACCTGGACCGGTTAATAGCTGCCTATCAGGAGAAATTACCGGATCTTTCTTTTTATCAATCTCTGTTAAGTGAGGAAGTAGAAAAGCTATATATCAGAAATAATGGTCTGCAATTTCTGTTTAATCCGAATGAAGAGGTTTTCTCGCTGGCAGGAGAAGCTGTCTTATTAAAAAAAGTTACTTTAAAGGGAAACTGGGGAACTATAGAGGTTGAAAAAGAGATCATACGAATGAACGACTGGAGCGCTTTTATTTTACCTCCTCCTTCCATAGGGGAAAACGGAGAGACGACAGGGAACAGCTATAGGATACATCTGAATCCGGGTTATGAGATTGTCAACACAAATGGAATATACCGCATTGTAAGTGAACCTTAATGGTTAAAACAGAAAAGAGGGACTAAAGACCAGATTCTTATACCTGATCTTTTAGTCCCTCTTTTTCTTATATCTACTTCTGCTGTTCCTTATCTCAGATATACTACCTTTTCTTTTTTGCGGCTTTCTTCGGCGGCGAAGGCCATCAGGTGGCTTTCGAGGGATTCGTCCAATGGAGTGCTCATCACTCCGGCGTTTTGGGTGCGGAGAGCTTCAATCCAGTCCCGGATCATTCCTTCATCCCCACCGCCATGACCTACCCCTTCGTAGTTCAGGGTATCCAGTGCATTGGCTTTGTAAGTTTTGGATTCTCCGGTCACGAAATCCGTGTGGGTGAATTCCTCCATATCTCCGACAATATCCCCACGGGTTCCCATGATCCGGGTCCGGCGGCCTCCATAGGAAGTAAAAGCTTCGATGGAGAAGTTCACGGTAATATCATCTTCAAACTCCATTAACATCATATAATGGTCTGGCTGATTGTTTGGGCATTTATAGACACATCGTCCATATTCTCCTGTTTTGAGATAGTGAAGAATGGCTTCTCCCTCTTTTTCTTTCTCTTCCGGCAGATCAAACACATACAACCAGGTGCGGTCCCTATAGTAGATCTTCAAAGCAGAGTAGGGGCAGGAAGCTTCCACCGGGCAACCGTCCGTACACCTTTCCGGAGCACCTGCCGGAGCGTTCTCTGGTTTGAAATGAGTCAGTTTACCAAAGGCGGAAATCTTCTTACAGGGTTTACCAATGATCCAGTGCAGGATATCCAGGTCATGGCTGGATTTTGCCAGCACCAGCGGCGTGCTTCTTTCCGAATCCCTCCAACTGCCTCTTACGTAGGAATGGGCCATATGTACATGTTCTACGGGTTCAAAGTGTTGTATACTGATCAGGTCACCGATCGCTTTACTACTGACCATCTCTTTCAACATCAGGAAATAAGGAGAATAACGTAGCACATGCGTTAATCCGACGATTTTCCCTTTCTCTTTGGCGTAGGCCACTAACCGCTTACACTCTTCTGCTGTTTGTGCGATTGGTTTTTCCAACAAAATATCATAACCCAGATCCAGTGCTTTCATACAGGGAGCATAGTGCAAATGGTCAGGCGTGGCAATGATCACAGCATCCGCGAATTTAGGACGGCTGAGCATCTCTTCCCAGGTGGCTACCCGGTTCTCTGCCGGAACATGGTATTTCTCACCATAAAGATTCCGGCGTAGCTCCACTACCTCGGCAATACCTGTGATCTGAAGGTCTTCCGGGTGTTCCAGTGCGTAATCTCCATAGAGTTTTCCTCTTCCGCTTGCACCTAATACAATAGCAGTCACAGGTTTTAGATTCTGTTTTGTCATGATTGTTAGTTTAAGATGATTAGAATGTCGCCCAAATATAAAAAGAATCTCACACAGTAGGAGTATGGTCACACACAATTCCTTCTTTTAATTCGCTGTTTCTACGGAACAATTCCTTCGCCTTAGCAGTTTTGTTGGAATAGGAATGAAACGACTAAACAAAGTAAGGATTTATGGCAAAAAACGTTGCGAAACAATTGGTGGATACACTCGAAAAGGCGGGTGTCAAACGGATCTATGCAGTCACGGGAGACAGTTTGAATTACGTCAATGATGCGGTCCGTAAAAATGGGAACATCCAGTGGATCCATGTCCGGCATGAAGAGGTGGGAGCCTATGCTGCCGGAGCAGAAGCCCAGTTACATGGACAATTGGCCTGCTGTGCGGGTAGTAGCGGTCCCGGACATGTGCATCTGGTCAACGGGCTGTATGATGCTCACCGCTCCGGGGCTTCGGTCCTGGCCATTGCTTCTACGATTCCTTCCCATGAAGTTGGAATGGGATATTTCCAGGAAACCAATACGATCAAATTATTTGACGATTGTAGTTGCTACAACCAGATGGCCTACACTCCGAAACAGTTGCCCCGGATGTTACAGGCTGCCATGCAACATGCAGTTTCCTCCAAAGGGGTAGCCGTGATTGGTCTGCCGGGTGACCTGGCTTCTGCCAATGCAGAGGAAGAGATCACGTCGGATCTCCCACAGCCAGGCCATGAACAGATCTGCCCTTCTGCCCACGAAGTAAAAGGATTGGCAGATCTCCTGAACAAGACGCAAAAGGTCACGCTTTACTGTGGGATAGGGGCCCGGTATGCACATACCGAAGTTTCAAAGCTCTCCTCTTTACTGAATGCTCCGGTCGTCTATTCGTTTAAAAGTAAAATGGATATCCAGTACGATATGCCCCATGAGGTAGGGATGACCGGGTTATTAGGAATGCCTTCCGGTTATAAGAGCATGCATGAGGCAGATGTTTTACTGCTGCTGGGGACCGATTTTCCTTATGAAAACTTTATGCCGGACCACAATACGATCATCCAGATCGATATCAATCCGGATCGCCTGGGACGAAGGGCAAAAATAGCAAAGGGGTTTTGTGGAGATATCCGGACTACTTTACAGGCCCTGCTCCCTCACATTCAACAGAAAGAAGAAGATAGTTTCCTTCAACATCAACTGAATGTCTATGAAAAGGTGAAGGAAAACCTGAAGGAATCAGCGGATGCCAGGGGAAAAGAGGGAAGTATAGCACCGGAATATGTAATGAGCTTAGTCAATGAACTGGCCACAGAGGAGGCGGTTTTTACGGTGGATACCGGTATGACCTGTGTCTGGGGAGCCCGCTATCTGCATGCAACCGGAAAGCGGAGCATGTTAGGCTCTTTTAATCATGGATCTATAGCCAATGCCATGCCGCAGGCGATCGGAGCTTCCTTAGCCTATCCGGACCGGCAGGTGATTGCGTTATGTGGGGATGGAGGTCTTTCTATGTTGTTAGGAGACCTGGCAACCATCGTTCAGTATAAATTACCCATCAAGCTGGTCGTCTTTAACAACCGCTCTTTGGGTATGGTCAAACTGGAGATGGAAGTGGCCGGACTACCGGATTGGCAGACAGATATGTATAATCCGGATTTCGCCAGAATTGCTTTGTCTATGGGCATGGCAGGCTACAACGTAAGCAATCCGGAGGATGTCCTGCCCGTTCTGACGAAAGCATTTGCGGCAGAAGGTCCGGTCCTGGTCAATGTGTTTACGGATGCGCATGCCCTGGCAATGCCACCTAAAATAGAGTTTTTCCAAATGAAAGGCTTTGCCGAAAGTATGTATAAATTACTCCTCGAAGGCAAGGGAAGTACGATCAAAGATACGATCTCTTCGAACGTGAAACATATTAAAGAGGTTTTTTGAGATTGCTCTATCGCTGAAACCGGATCACTTGTCCGGTTTTGGCGCTTTTTATAGCCGCTTCCAGTATTTCCACCACGATCAGGTTATTCTCAAGTGCTGAAAGATCATAAGGAGCTATTTCTACCTCTCCTCTGACGACTGCTTTCAGATAATAAAAAGGATCGTTAAACGGAGCCTGTAATTCCGGAGCATTTTCCTTTACCTCCTTCACTTTTTTTGTATCCTTAGAGATACGCATCTCTCTGGCATTGTCTTGATATATGTATCCTTCACTACCATATATATGCATGTCCTTCCGGTTTAACGGCCAGTTCCACGAGGCCATGATCTGAACAGTGGCAAGCGGGTATTCAACGACAATCGTCGCATCATCATCCACCTGCGGGTAGAGATCGGGTTTTTGTTGTTTCAGCACAGCATACACACTGAGTGGCCGTTGTCCTTTCAGTAACCAGGTAGCCAGGTTAGCGCCATAGCAACCAAAGTCAATCACCGCACCTCCGCCATTTTTAACCGGGTCTGTCAGCCAGTCCGTAAACTCTTTCCCGCAACCAATCTCAAAAGGTCCCTGATGTCCGTCATAGACATTCATTTTTGTAATATTTCCAATCGCTCCCTCTTCATTAATCAGACGGTAGGCTTCGTGGTTCGTATGATACCAGGTTGTTTCATAGTTGGTTAGCAGATGTATCCTGTTCTCCCGGGCCAACTGTGCCATCCGGTTAGCATGCTCCATATTAACCGCCAACGGTTTTTCCACCATTACGTGGATCCCTCTCGGAGCACAGGCTTCCACCACCCGTAGATGGTCGTAAATGGATTCATAGACGATTACCGCTTCCGGACGGGTCCGGTCCAGCATCTCTTCGAGGTCTGCAAAGAAAAGGGACAGGTCCACTTTTCCCGTCAGACCATTTTGGGTACGTAGGCGGTCATCCTGTTCCGCGACTCCTACTACTGTAAAATCACCCCGGTCGATCCGGTTGATCACTTCCCACACATGTCCGTGCGAAACGCCAGCCACCCCTAAACGTAGGGGTGAATTGTTTTGTCCTGTCATTCTTTGTGGAAAAATTGAAGTTATCACTATCAGGATAACAAAAAGGAAAGGATAGATTGTTCTCATATAATTTGTGTTTTATGGTTGAAATATGGATCTGATAGATTTACAAATATAATTTAAACAATTCGTTTTTCAAGGGGCTTTCCTGATATACTTATTAGAGCCGGCTAATAAGTATATGAAGGTGGGCTAATAAGTATACTATTTTTGCTTAATAAGTATATTGGCAGAAACCGGAAGTAATCTTGTCACAAAAAGAGCATCAAACAAATGCAAATATTTTATACCTTTGTCCACTATTAAAGAAGAAAGTAAGAAAAAACAATATAATACTGTAATTAAGATGGCAAAGGAGCTGAAAGAACTTACTAAAAGAGAAGTCAATTATTCTCAATGGTATCAGGATCTGGTGATTAAAGCGGATCTGGCTGAAAACTCTGCTGTAAGAGGTTGTATGGTGATCAAACCATACGGTTACGCGATCTGGGAAAAGATGCAGCGTGCGTTGGATGATATGTTCAAAGAAACAGGACACGTAAATGCCTATTTCCCGCTGTTAATCCCTAAATCTTTCCTGAGTAAGGAAGCGGATCACGTAGAAGGTTTTGCAAAAGAATGTGCGGTAGTCACTCACTATCGCCTTAAAAATAATCCGGACGGATCAGGAGTGGTGGTAGACCCTGCTGCGAAACTGGAAGAAGAACTGATTATTCGTCCGACATCGGAAACGATCATCTGGAACACCTACCGTAACTGGATCCAGTCTTATCGTGACCTGCCGATCTTAGTGAACCAATGGGCAAACGTGATGCGCTGGGAAATGCGTACCCGCCTGTTCCTTCGTACGGCAGAATTCCTGTGGCAGGAAGGCCATACCGCACATGCTACGAAAGAGGAAGCGGAAGCGGAAGCATTGAAAATGCATGATGTATATGCTACGTTTGCAGAGAAATTCATGGCCGTTCCGGTTGTAAAAGGTGCTAAAACGGCAAGTGAACGCTTTGCCGGTGCATTGGAAACCTATACTATCGAAGCGATGATGCAGGATGGAAAAGCACTACAGGCCGGTACTTCACATTTCCTGGGACAAAATTTCGGGAAAGCATTTGACGTAATCTTTATCGATAAAAACGGTAAGACGGATTATGCCTGGGCTACTTCCTGGGGGGTATCCACCCGTCTGATCGGAGCGTTGATCATGTCCCATTCGGATGATAACGGATTGGTATTACCTCCGAAACTGGCTCCGATCCAGGTGGTGATCATTCCTATTTACCGCACGGAGGAGCAACTGGCGCAGATCCGTGAAAAAGTAAATGGCATTGCGGACAATTTGAAAGCGATGGGTATATCTGTGAAATTTGATGATGCGGATAACAAGAAACCGGGATGGAAATTTGCGGAATATGAACTGAAAGGAGTTCCGGTTCGTCTGGCGATGGGTGGACGTGACCTGGAAAACAATACGATTGAAGTGATGCGCCGGGATACGTTAGAAAAAGAAACGATCACCTGTGACGGCATTGAAGAATATGTGAAAAACCTGCTCCACGAGATCCAGGAGAATATCTTCAAAAAAGCATGGGATCTTCGTGCGGAACGGACTATTACAGTGGACACATATAATGAATTCAAGGAAAAGATCGAAGATGGTCTCTTCATCATGGCTCACTGGGATGGCACCGCTGAGACAGAGGAGCTGATCAAGAATGAAACGAAGGCAACGATCCGCTGCATCCCTATGGAAGGTGACAAAACACCGGGTGTATGTATGGTTACCGGAAAACCTTCTGCTCAGCGCGTACTGTTCGCGAGAGCTTACTAAGAGAAATTAAATAACGCGTATATATAACGCAGGAAACACAAATAAACGCAGGCTAAACGGATTCCGTTCAGACACTGTGGAACAGGTGTTTTCTGCGTTATTTGCGTTTACATATTTATACTAATCTCAATTCTTTGAGTATGAAAGAGCAATCAAAGACAGCTATATTGCTGATGCACTGCCCGGGCCAGCCGGGCCTGATCACCCAAATGACTGATTTTATCCATGTCAACGGGGGAAATATTATCTATCTCGATCAACATGTAGACCGGGTACATAATGTTTTCTTTATGCGAGTGGAGTGGGAGTTGAAGAAATTTGTGATCCCGGCAGATAAAATAGAAGAATATTTTACTACCCTGTATGCCATTAAACATCAGATTTATTTCCGTCTGTACCTGAATGATTACAAACCGAAAATGGCGATCTTCGTTTCTAAAATGTCCCACTGTATTTATGACCTGCTGGCACGCTACACAGCCGGGGAGTGGAATGTGGAGATCCCAGTAATCATCAGTAACCATCCGGATCTGGAAGAAGTAGGTAAACGGTTCGGGATTGAATATCACCATTTTCCTATTACGAAAGAGAACAAAGCGGAACAGGAGGCAGCAGAACTGGCTTTATTGAAAAAGAAAAAGTCGATTTTATCGTGCTGGCAAGATATATGCAAATCATATCAGAAAATATGATCAACCAGTTCCCGAACCGGATCATTAACATACACCATTCTTTTCTGCCTGCTTTTGTAGGGGCTAAACCTTATCATGCGGCATTTGAAAGAGGAGTGAAGCTGATCGGAGCGACAAGCCATTATGTAACCTCAGATCTGGATGCCGGTCCGATCATCGAACAGGATATTGCCCGGATCTCCCATAAAGATACAGTGGAAACGTTGGTCCATAAAGGACAGGATCTGGAAAAGATCGTTCTTTCGAGAGCCGTGGAGAAACATATTCAACGCAAAGTGCTGACCTATAAAAATAAGACGGTCGTCTTTAGTTGATAAACGAATGTACTGAAAATTTATAGCCATCCGGATCTCTGTATTTGGATGGCTTTTTGTATTTTTGGATCGCTTGTTTAAAAAATTTATTCTATGAAAACAAAGGGACTATTCTTTTTACTCTTTCTTTTTTGTCTAACCACTTTGCATGCCGGAACGGTTCATACGGTTCAGGTATATAGTGAATCTATGAACAGAAATATAGATACTCAGATTGTCACCCCGGACAAAGAAGGATCGTTTCCGGTAATCTATCTGCTGCATGGGTATAGTGGTAATTACAAAACCTGGTTAGGCATTAAACCCAATCTACCGGAACTTGCTGATCAATACGGGGTTATTTTCGTAATGCCTGACGGAAAGAACAGTTGGTACTGGGACAGCCCGAAAGATCCGGCCTACCGGTATGAAACCTTTTTATCCAAAGAATTAGTTACCTATGTGGATACGCATTATCCCACGATCCCGGACCGTTCCAAAAGAGCTATTACCGGTTTAAGCATGGGTGGACACGGAGGGCTATGGACCTCTATCCGGAATAAACCGGTTTTCGGGGCCGGGGGAAGCACCAGTGGTGGTGTGGATATCCGTCCTTTCCCGAAGAACTGGGAAATGAGTCACCAGTTGGGAGCGTATGAAACCAATAAAGAGATCTGGGATAGTCACACGGTTTACACATTAGTAGACAATTTAAAGAACGGAGAGTTAGCCATTATCTTTGACTGTGGTTACGCGGACTTTTTCTTTGATGTTAATAATGCCTTGCATGAAAAGTTACTGAAAGCAGGAATTGACCATGACTATCTGGTACGTCCCGGAGGACATGATAATGACTATTGGAGAAATGCGATAGACTACCAGATTTTGTTCTTTGTAAAGTATTTTAATAAGAAATAAGACCCGTCCCTATGAGAGAGATCAGAAGAAAAGACCGGATGATGGATCCGGAGGAAGCCTATTCATTACTCCTTTCCGGAGAATATGGTTTCCTGGCGATGGTAAATGCAGACGGAGGTGGGTATGGCATTCCTTTTAGTTACGTATGGGATGGTAAACAAACGATCTACTTTCATTGTGCTCCGGAAGGGCATAAGCTGGAGAATCTGGCTAAAGAAAACCGGGTGACTTTCACCGTGGTAGGAGCCACGCAACTTCTTCCGGAAAAATTTGCGACTGCCTACCAAAGTGTGATGGCTTTCGGAGAGATCACAAGGGAATTGCCGGAAGAAGAAGGCAAAACCGCACTCCGGCTCTTAGTGGAAAAATACAGTCCTGACCATAAGCAAAGCGGAGAGAAGTACATTCAGGGGGCTTTTCATAAAACGGTTATTCTAAAAATGCATATCCATCACATAACAGGAAAGAAAAAGTAATTTCAAAAGGTGATTGGCGAAGGTTGATCTTTATCTCTTAAGTCCCGCAGGGACGGCATATAGTAGCCTGGGATGCAAATCCCAGGTAGAGAAATCCCCACCGGGGGTGTGCTGTAAGTACATCCCATCTTCTGTAAACAATAGGTTTATATATGCAGTGTCGTGCTTACAGCACTCCATTGATACCTGATACCTGACCTGGGACTTGCATCCCAGGCTACTATATGCCGTCCCTGCGGGACTTAAGAGCTTCGCCAATCATCCTTCGAAAAATCTTCCGATTTCCGCCACGGGTTTCATCCGCGGTTATTTATATGCAAGCCCTTTGGGCTTACAAGCTGTAACTTTGTCAAAGAGCATATATACTTTTAGGACACCTTCTTTATTCCAGGATATTTGTATGATTACAGATTACCGGAAATAGTGGACAGAAGTGGATTATCTGCACTTATGGACTCCCCGTTTTCACTGAAAAGGCCGATGATGTATTTGCCTTTCCAGATAGCAGGCATATCACCATTGTATCTGTCTTTGATCTCTAACGGTCCTTCCTGATAGGTTAAGGGCTGTTTGGTGAAAGTGAAGTACTTATTCAGGACTTCTTTAGCACCCTGTTCCGTTTGACCATCGATGATGAATGCCTGAATGGTCTGTCCATCCATATCATATTTAGCCGTATAAACGGATTACAGAAACTCATGTCCGATATAATTGGCTGTAATATAGGCCACCGAATAGGGCTGCATACCTGTTGTCGGGAATGCTTTGACCGTCGCTGGATAGGATGCGTTTGCATCTATCTTTTGTGCTAAGGCGTTGGCTATTTCCTGCAACGTGCCATTTACATCCTCAGATGTGTTGCTCCGGATCTTTACATACAGATCTCCGGCAAAAAAGAACAGGTTCTTTCCATCTCCCTGTCCTTCTCCTCCGATGGTGGGGTAGAAGGTCAGTCCGGACGTGCGTTCAGAGGCGTACATACCAAAGGCGTCTTCCGGCGAAGCATGACGGTAAGCCTGTATGGTAATGTAGTCGTCCCCTTTCTGATATTCCAGGGAAGTCATTTCCACAAAGTTATTTTCAATATATAAGGGAGCAGCGCCGTTGATCCGGTCAAACAGATTGTCCGGGTTGAATACCTCTGTTTCATCGACGATCGTCCATCCGGCTACCGGAGGCAAATAGGTTTTTAACTGCTCCGGCGTCTGGGACATCACAGATTGAACGGAGAAAAGAGTAATGACCGCTAATAGGTTCAAATATTTCATACCATATAAATTATCAGGATAAAAATTCATTGGGAATATGGGCTACCGGGGTGATCGCCGCTATTTTCTCTGCTACTTTAAATCCGGAAACACATTCGACCTGACAGGTTTCGCAATTGGAACAGATATTTTCCGGTAGATTCAATTCTAGCAGCGTTTCTTTGGATAATTGAGAATATTTATAGCCGTAGGCATACATATAGGCACGCATCAGATCCGGAATAGGAAGTTTCTCCGGACATTGCGATTTACATTTCCCACATTGCTGGCAGTAAAGAAGTTCTTTCTGACAAAGCGCAGCCAGGTATTCCTGTTCACTGGGAGTGAGGACCGGGTTGGAGGTAGCAGCCAGACACTCTTCCAGTTCATCGTAGTTGGAGAAACCGGGAATCGCTGTCGTGATATGAGGATTGTTCCATGCCCATTTCAGACAGGCCTGTGCATCAATCTTTTTCTTTCCTTCCGCATCTTCTGTGCCTCCGGTCATCGTTTTCATCGCTACTAAACCAATGCCGGCTTTGGCAGCCTGTTCGATCACTTCTTCCGTCTCTTTCAGATTATCCAATTTGAAGTTATAACTGAGCAGGATCACATCATAGACACCGGTATCAATCGCCGCATGGATTAATTCCGGTTTATGCGCATGCGTTGAGAATCCTAAAAAGCGGGTTTTCCCTGATGCCTGTATCTTTTTGATCGCTTCTATGACCCGGGGATGGGTGATTTCATCCACTTCTTCCAGGGCATGGGTGTAGAAAATATCTACATAATCCATCTGAAGCCGTTTCAGGCTCAGATCTATTTTGCTGTGAATATCCTCTTCGAAATCATCCTTCAACGGATAATCGAATTTTACTTTGGTGGCAATGAAATAGGTATCCCGTGGTTTACCTTTAAAGAAAGTACCCACCATTTCTTCGTTTCTTCCATTCTGATATCCGTGTGCAGTATCAAAATGGAAAATGCCGGAGTTAAAAGCCGCTCTCAGTACGTTCGGGTTATCGGCACGCATCACTCCCATACTTAAAATCGGGAGTTTTACACCTGTTCTTCCTAATGTACGTACGGGGAATTTGTTTTCTTCCTGTTGAAAAGACGGCTGAGAGGTAATGGATGCTTGGGTATCCGGAATAAGTAACGTGCTGACACCTGCGGTTGCAGATAACCGGAGAAAATCTCTACGGTTTACTCCCTGTTTCTTCATCTATATCTTCTTTAATTGAAAAATGGACAACTATTGGTTTGCACAAATATATAAATATATTTGATAAATTTAAGACGAATAAACAGGCATTTGGTTTAATAGGGTCAGTTCTTTAATCTAAGATCATTTTATAACCGATCCCTCTCACATTTAATATTTTTATGGTGGGATCTTTGGATAGTTTACGCCGTATTTTGGTAATGAAAACATGGAGGCTCCGGGCATTAAAGAAAGAGTCGTCCCCCCCATAACTCCAGCAGCACCTCTTTCATGGGTAAGACTTGTTCCTTATGATCACAAAGACGCTTCAGGATTTCCGACTCCCGGTTACTGAGTACGATTTTCTCATGCTGGAAAATCAACGTCTGTTTAACCGGATCAAACAGATAATTTCCTATTTGGAAGACGGCTGTTTCTTTTTTCTGAATGGATATTCTGTGGAGAAGTGCTTTGACACGAATGACCAGTTCTGCCATCCCAAACGGCTTTTTCAGGTAATCATTTCCTCCGGATTCAAACCCTTCCACCACATCATTTGCTGCTGACCGGGCGGAAAGGAAAAGAACCGGGATCTGCTGATTGAGCTGACGAATCCGGCGAACCATGGTAAAACCATCCATATCCGGCATCATAATGTCGGAAACGATAATGTCCGGGCGGACTTCCTGATATTTTTCAATTCCCTCCTGTCCGTTAAAGGCCAGGCATATTTCAAACTCATTCCCATCTAATGTATCTTTGATAATAGAGGTTAATGTTTGTTCATCTTCTACTAATAATACTTTGATCTTTTCCATACGATTACTTTTGAGCAAAATGCAGGGTAAACACGGATCCTTTTCCCAACTGGCTCTTTACACGCACAGATCCCCCGTGTTTAGCCATCATATCTTTAATATAATACAACCCTAATCCATACCCTTTGACATTATGCAGGTTTCCCTGGGGAACCCGGTAAAACTTTTCAAATATATGTACCTGGTGAATTTCGCTTATACCTATTCCATTGTCCTGAACGGAAAGAAGAATTTCATCTTCGTTCCTTGTTCCACTGATCCGGATCTCAACAGGCTCTTTCCCGGAATATTTAATCGCATTTTCTATCAGGTTATGGATCATATTAAAAAGATGGTTCCTGTCTGCCCGGATCGTAAATCCTTCAGGAAGTCCGGATAGGATACGTACCTCTTTCTTTGTTTTCAGCTTTTGTTGTTCGATCAGAGCAGGCAGGAGGGAAGCGACCTCCACCTCTGTCAGGTTCAGTTTGAAAGAGGTCCGGTTCTCCATGGAAAGAGTCAGGATCTGTTCCACCATTCCTGTCAGGCGGTGGATCTGGTCCTGAATGATCTGCAGATATTTCTTTTGCTTATCCGTCAGGGTGTTATCATAGTTTAATAACGCATCGTTGGCTGCGTAAGCAACTGCTAAGGGAGTTTTTAATTCATGCGTTACATTATTCGTAAAATCAGTTTTTAACTCCTCCATGGTTTTTTGTCTCAGGATGGTACGTAACAAATAGACAAAGGCTATAATGACCAACAGAAGCAGTAAAAAGGAGGAAAGAAGAATACCGGACATTTTCTTTAGAATAATCCGGTTCGTGGATTTAAAAGTGACCCTGTAAAACTGGTCCGATGCCTGTATGGGATAATCAAAGACAACGGTATCCTTTGTAAAGTCCTGTCTGGTTTCATATCTGTTTAACAGAATGGAACTATCCTCCTGATCCGATCTGAGTTCTAAGACATACGGGATAGAAATGTCTATATTTTTCAATTCATGAAAAAGCAAACTGTCAAACCGCGCATAATTGACCGGCAGAATGGTATCCAGGTCCTGGTGCATCGCAAATAAGGTAAACTCTTCCAGTTGATCCATCACCTGAAAATATTCATCTACTGTTTCAGAAATAGTTTTAGAGTCGATATGTTCTTCTGTAACTACTATTTTTACTTTGTTGTTTCGATCATTCGATGTGTCTCTTCTGCCACTTAATTGATCCAGCAGAGAATACTGGAAAGTCCGGTTATACGAATAAGTCGAATCTTCATTTTGTATGAAGTGAGAACGATCATTTCCTACATCTATAACAGATAACTTCTCTTCTTCCATCCGGAGAAACAATTCTTTATAATCTGCTCTGCGGAGCACTTCTTCGATTGAACGTTGCGTCTGTTGCCAGGTGCTGTCATACAAACCTTTTAGCCAGTACCCCTGCAAAATAGTAACCCCGGTAATCGAGCAGATAATAAGAAGACCTATAAGTTTGAATTGAAGTTTGGTATTCATACGACCAGTTGAATTATTCATCACAAATGTAGGTTTTCTGTTTCAATAAAATCTGCTCCGGTAAGACTAAATAACACTTCATAAGCAAGTGATAACATAGTTTCTCTCCTAAAACCTGTTCATTTGCCTTACGAAAATTACAATTTAATTCTATCTATGTATATGAAACGTTTTTTTGCTTTATCACTGTCCTGAGTCTTTTTAGTGGGGGAGTATATGCCTCGGAAACCATCCGGGGAAGAGTGGTGGATAGGCATCAGGAACCATTAGATGCGGTGGCTGTGATCCTGCATACGTCGGATTCGCTGTTTGTGGATGCCTTGGTGACTGACCCGGACGGAGTGTTTGCCTTTTCTGTACCGGCAGGCAATTACCGGTTGTTCCTTCAACATTTGCTCTATGAAAACCGTGAAATGGAGATCCTCGAAAAAGAACTGGGAGATATTCAGCTAACGGAAAAAGACTATGTATTGGGAGAGGTCACCGTTACGGCAGAACGGGCGCAGGTAAAAGTCGAAGGGGGAGCATTAGTGTATGATACTCCCCGGCTCATCCGGAATAAACCGGTAAATAATGCCTTTGACGCTTTGAAGGAATTGCCGGGAATCCTGTCGAAAGGGGATGACATTCAATTGATGGGTGCCCGGAGTCTACACGTGATTATCAATGGACAGTTGACAAGTATGTCTTTTGAGCAGGTAATGGATTTGCTTAAAACGATTCCTGCTTCCCGGATACAGAAAACAGAAGTGATGTATAATGCACCGGCTAAGTACAATGTAAAAGGAGCACTGATCAATATTGTACTGGATCAGACAACGGAAACGGGAGAAACATTTCAGGGAGAAGTCAGTACGGAGTACAGACAATATCACAACCCCATGGGGAATGTACGGGCGAATCTGCTCTATGCCAATTCCCGGTTAAGCCTCGATCTACTTGTCAATGGAAGTAAGAAAAAAAACATTTGAAGGGGAGAATACGTATGCCCGGCATACTTTCCGGGATGAAATCGTGGAAATTGATATGACAGACCGTTCCAAAGGCAGGGATACGAAAGGAAATATGCGTGCCGGATTAGAGTATACCTTTACCAATGAGGATAAACTGTCAGCTGCTTACTACTTAGATGGGGTTAAACAGCGGAAAACCCGTACCTCTGAAGGAACCTATTATTTCCCAGGTGAAGCGAGTGATTTATTTACAGACAGTGAAACCCATAAAAAAGTAGGGAGTACACTACAGAATGCAAAGATCCAGTATGATACGCACAGGAATTTATCGATAGGAGGAGATTTTACTTCTTACAAGAGTCCGGATGATATGAGCTTTCTGAACCGGGAAGACGGCTCTTTAGTGACAGACCTGTTGAATGATACAAAACAGCATATCAATAAGTGGCTGTTTTTTTGCTAATCATTCTTTCTCTGTCGCGGATACCTGGGAGATGAGTTACGGAGTAAATGGCGGATTTACCACCTCCCGAACCCGGGTGAATTATTTCTATAACCGGGAAAATGGGTATGAGTTTGACGAAGAGGAAAGTTCATCTAATAAACAAAAAGAATATGGAGGAAATGTATTCGGACAGGTTTCCCGGAGCTTCGGTCCTTTTTCTGCGGATATTTCGCTGAAACTGGAATATTTCCGGTCTGATTATGTTTCCAACGGAAAAGAAACACTTCTCTGGAACGACTGGGCACTATTCCCTACTGCTTCGCTGAGTTATATGTTTAGCAGTAAACACGTTTTACAACTGAATGTTTCCAGTGATAAGAATTACCCTTCTTACTGGGCCATTAATCCACAGACCAGCCCGATCAGTTCCTATACCGTGATAACCGGGAATCCGGAACTGAAACCCAGCCGGGAATATGAGACACAATTGATGTATATCCTGAAACAGAAATACATTTTCATGGCTTTCTGGGAATATACACCCAACTATATAGCCCAGTTGGTATATCCGGATAAGGAAGAACTGAAAAGTTCTTACCGGTTTGAAAACTTTGACTATCAATCTACCTTTGGGATCGGCGTCATTCTTCCTTTCCGGATCGGTAAGATCCTGGATAGCCGTCTATCCGTGCAGGGAGTCCGCCAACAGGAGAAAAAAGAGGATTTCTATGATATGCCTTTTAACCGGCACACCTTCTTCAATGTCTCCTCGCTTACTAACACCATCAATATTTCCGATTCCAAACCGAACCTGAAATTAACGGTCAGCGGCTATTATATTTCTCCCTTGATTCAGGGGTTAAACAGAATATCCGGTATGTATGATGTTTCAGCAGGTTTCAAATGGACCTTCGCCAATGACAAAGCTACCCTGACTTTTCAGGCAAATAACATATTCAGAAGTAGCTATCCCTATACCTTAACGATGAATGAAAGCAGACACTACAGCCGGATGAAGATGGTAGACAATACCCGGTACTTTGGCGTCTCCTTTGCCTGGAAATTCGGAGGATATAAACAGAAAAACTACGATCAGGTGGATCAATCCCGTTTTAGCAGATAATGGGTTCCGGATATTTTTATACTGTTTCTTTGTTCAATAAATAGATAAAACTGGTTCGTTTCACAAATAGTGGGAAGGAAAATAGTTTTTATCGAATAATTGTTTTACATTTAAAGTGGATGTTGAACCATAAATATAAGATGTCATGGGGGCAAAGAAAAATTTCGTATTGGATACCAATGTTATTCTTCACGATTATAACTGTCTGGACAATTTCCAGGAGAATGATATTTATATTCCGATTGTTGTACTGGAGGAACTGGATAAATTCAAGCGGGGAAACGAACAGATCAATTACAACGCACGTGAGTTTGTAAGGGAACTGGATCTCCTGACCGGCAATGACCTGTTCCTGAAAGGAGCCTCTTTGGGGCCAGGCAAAGGCACTCTGTATATTGTAACCAGTAACGCGAAAGCGGAAACTGTGGATAAAGCATTCCCGGAACGAACGGCGGATAATTATATTTTGTCCTGTGCCATTCATGTGGCGAACAGCAAGCCCAAAATGAAAACCATACTGGTGACCAAGGATATCAATATGCGGATGAAAGCCCGTGGATTAGGTATTCAGGTGGAAGATTATATCACAGATAAGGTGGTAGACGTGGATATTTTCCAGCGGGCTCAGGAGACCTATGAAAATGTGGATGCGGAACTGATCGATAAGATCTATTCTTCACAGGATGGGGTGGATGCGGACGAATTGGAATTTAAGGCTAAACTGACTCCCAATGAATGTTTTATACTGAAAAGTATCCGGAACTCGGTGCTGGCCCGTTACAATCCTTTTACAAATAAGATCCGGAAGGTGGAGAAGAGTAGCAACTTTGGTATAACCCCCCGGAATGCGGAACAGAGTTTTGCCTTTGAAGTCCTGAATGACCCGGATATTAAATTAATCGGTATTACCGGAAAAGCAGGTACCGGAAAAACTTTACTGGCTTTGGCCTCTGCCCTGAAACAGGTGGATCAGTACAAACAGATCCTGCTGGCCCGTCCGATCGTCTCCCTGGCGAATAAAGATATCGGGTTCCTTCCGGGAGATGAAAAGCAGAAGATCGCTCCTTATATGCAACCTTTATTCGATAACCTGAATGTAATCAAATCCCAGTTTACACCGGGTAGTACCGAAAACCGGAAAATTGACGAATTACAAAAAAGTAACCAGTTAGCCATTGAAGCCCTGGCATTTATCCGGGGACGAAGCCTGTCTGAAACCTATTGCATTGTAGATGAGGCACAAAATCTGACACCACATGAGATCAAGACAATCATTACCCGTGCCGGGGAAGGAACGAAAATGATCTTCACAGGAGATATCCAACAGATTGACTCCCCTTATCTGGATGCCCAAAGTAACGGGTTGGCTTATATGATTGATAAAATGAAAGGACAGGAGATCTTCGCTCATATCAACCTGGTTAAAGGTGAAAGAAGTCATTTGGCAGAGTTAGCCTCTGACCTTTTATAAAATCTTTAGTTGAAAAAAAGAAAACTTTCTCTCTATAAATTATTTTCAGGTATTCACCTATTCACCTTTTGCTAATTCGTTAGAAATAAATATTATACGGTGAATACCTGCTCTTTTTAGGGTATTCACCAGGTATTCACCCTGGCCTTTTTTACTGATTTTGCAGGACAAATGTATACTTACTGTACACAAAGTATTCACTTTCTCATAGGAAAGATATACGTTTCCGCACACATCTTTCTGAACATCCCCAGGGAAACTATCCGTAGGATGTAGAGGGTAGCGCAAGGGGGTCTGCACTTATTCAGTAATAAGTAGGCGGAAAATGACGCCAGGGTGTAGAGGGTAGCCATAGTTTCTCTGGAGGAGGGTAAGATTTTCTCTAAGGGTATTCACCATAAAGCTATTGATTTTCAGATAGTAATCCTATAGGGTGAATATCTTTTCCCTAAAGTGAATATCTGGTGAATACCCTAAAAAGCAAGGTGTTCACCTTTATTTGTTAAATATCAGATGGTTATGAAAAAGGTGAATAGGTGAATACCTAAAAAAAATTACAGGGAGAGAATCTGTTCAGCAATTACATTCGCACTTTTCTTCTGTTGTTTCGAATTCGACTGTGACATGGTGTATTTCTGCTTCATTGCATAAATCCCGGATCTGATGCTTTAGTTTTTCCTGTTTGGACAGGTCTATATTGTTGTCCAGCACTACGTGGATGGTCATGATATTGTCTTCACCATCCAGTGTCCATAGATGGAGATCGTGGAGAGAAACAATATGGGGTAATTCTTTTATTTGGTTTTGGAGTGTTTCCAGATCGATGTTCTGTGGAGTTTGTTGAAGGAAAACATGGAACGTTGCTTTGAGGTTTTTATAAATATTGGTCAGGATCCATAAGCTAATACCGATGGAAAGGAGTGGGTCCAGGATCGGAAGGTCTACGAACATCATGACTATACTCACGACCAGCACAGCGATCCAACCTAACACATCTTCCATCATATGCAAGGAGACAGCTCTTTCATTGATACTGGAACCTTTCCTTAAACGGAGCACGGCAATCCCGTTGACCACAACTCCCAGAATAGCCAGGAAAAACATTCCCTGTGCATTGGGTGGCTCGGGGTGCATGATACGTTCAACACATTCTTTGATGACAAAAATAGAACCGATTAACAAAATGATGGAGATGAAGAAAGCACCTAATAAGGAAAACCGTTTGTATCCATAAGAATAATATTGATCCCGGCCTTTTCCGGAAAGTTTCTGAAGATACCAGGCAACTCCTAAGGAAATGGAATCCCCGAAATCATGTAGGGCATCAGAAAGGATAGCCACACTGTTTGTATATAATCCGCCTACCAACTCAATGATGGCAAAAAACAGATTCATAAAAAAAGCAAGACGTATATTTCCTGTGCCGTCTGTTTCGTGGTTATGATGGTGATGTGCGTGTGCCATATATAATTAAAGATCAGAATCGTTTCATTCTCTATTTTAAAACACAAAGATATGGATTTTGTTTTGTGACTGATCCCGGATTAAAAAATTACCTATTTATAGGTAGCAAAAGAGTGAACATCATTTTTCTGAAAAGTTTTAAGAGATCATACGGTTGATTCGTTGAGATTGGGTATGTTTGCAGACATAACAAAAAGTACTTTAGCTACAAGGCGAGAATAGGAGTGCTAATAGAAATTTTAGAAAGTATGCAAAATAAGAAAGTATTAGTATTTGTGGCAAAGGGATTTGAGACTATGGAATTTAGTGCTTTTATAGATGTTTTTGGCTGGTCAACACTGGATTATGGACATAACTTGTGGGTGGATACTTGTGGATTTACCGAAAAAGTCGTAAGTTCATTTAATATACCTGTAATAGTCGATAAAACTATCAGCGAAATAAACGTTGAGGAATATGCTGCCTTAGCAATACCCGGTGGATTTGAGGAATTTGGTTTTTACGAAGAAGTATATGACGAAAGATTTTTAGAATTGATCAGGGAATTTAACGCTAAAGGTAAAATGATTGCCACCATTTGTTCTGGTGCATTTCCTGTAGCTAAAAGCGGTGTTCTCAAAAATCGGAAAGGAACTACTTATCACTTAAAAGATGGATATTATCAACAAAAACTGAAGGAATTAGGAGTGGATGTAATAAACGAACCTGTAGTGGTCGATGATAATATTATTACTTCTTATTGTCCACAGACAGCTCCGGATGTTGCATTTGAATTATTGAAAATGCTGACTTCAGAAGGAGAAATGGATGTAATAAAAAAAGCAATGGGATTTTAAGAAGGAGCTTTATTATACAAAACTAATTTGTCTTTGCTACCCCGATCAGGCGGTCGTAATGTGCTCCCATGGGTCTGTAATATACGGCAATCGTATATTCATTCTCTGCTTCATGATAGTTTCCTTCCACTCCGGCCGGACTACCTTCCTTTTTCCCTTTAGGGACAAAAAGATATTGGTAATTATAGTTTCCGGCTTTTAACAGCAGGTGTTTTTCATATTGTCCTGTCTCAAAATTGTACACCATTTTACTGCGGTCATCTAAGATGTTATTTACCAGATCTCCGTTTAAGTAGACACTTCCGTCTAAAAAAGGTTCACAGGCTAAGGCAAAATGGACAATGTAATAATCTGCTTCTATGTCGGGCTCATTGCAACTACTACAACGGACAAACAGGCGTCCGTTCTGATCCTGATCATATTGGTAAGAGCGATTGGCACGGGGTTCATCCGTGGTTAATTCCACATGGTAGTAAGGGTTATGGAAGCGTATGCTATTCACACCCATTCCGTTGTATCCTGTACTCAGGAATTCAATCCGTCTGTATTCATTGCCTGCTTCAAAAATCAGGTCCCGGTTGTATTCATAGACAATCCGGTTGCCCGCAACGGTCGTCGGTTGTATGTTTGTCACCATGTTATCCCTTCTGTTGTTCTGGAGCACCTGTATTTTCAGGTCTGATTGCGGGAAAGGGATCGGGAAGTTTTTGGGATGGAGAGAGAAGCTTACCTGCTGATGTCCTTTGTTGAAGTCTATGGTGGTACTGCTACTCACGGTAGAGGATATATCCACAACAGGCTCTACCACAGAGAAGCAGGCTGTTAGAAGAAGCTGATCCGGTTGGCCCTCTTCATATATATTGACTGCATAGTTTCCTGATACTTTTAGTTGTACATCTTCATTCGGAAGGAAAAGACGGAAGTTGGTATATTGGACGGTTGTGTTGATTGAGTTGGCAAAATCATCGATTACCATTCCCTGAAAACCATTCATATATTCGATCGGAGAGAGAGAGGAGGCTTGCCAGTCTGCGTCGCAGTGAATGACCGAGTAGGCAAATCTTTTGTAGGAGTGTTCGAGGGCATCAAAATTGATCTCGATCTGCTGGTCTCCGTCCAATTTAATATAAGGGGGCGAAAACGGTTGATCTGCTACTTTTACCTGTAAGGTTTTGATTTGGTTATTCAGAATATCCGTCTGATATCTGACCTGTGAACTTACAGGTAAAATTGTCACAAATATCACGGTGAAAAGGGTACAAAATATCTTCTTTTTCATGTTTATCATATTTAAGTGCCAAAATTATGGAATTATTTCTTTAATTATTTGGCTTTGCTGTTCTAAAGCATAAAAATTATGTTTACTTTTGCCGCAAAATACATAAAACATTTTAGTTGTATCATGGCAAATGTGATTAAGATTAAAAAAGGTTTAGACATTAATCTGAAAGGCAAAGCTTCAGAGAAACTGTTGACCGCCGGAAAAAGTGATGGATATGCCATCGTTCCCGACGATTATAACGGTATTATCCCGAAAGTTATTGCTAAAGTAGGAGATAAAGTCAAAGCTGGTTCACCCTTAATGATGGACAAGAACCGACCGGAAATCAAATTTGTTTCGCCGGTTAGTGGTGAAGTAACTGCTGTTAATCGCGGTGAAAAACGTAAAGTACTTAACATTGTGGTCAAACCGGATGCACAGATGGAGTATGAAGACTTTGGTAGAAAGAATGTTTCTTCCCTGAAAGCACAGGATATCCGTGAGGCTATTCTGGCAGCAGGTTTGTGGCCTTCTATCAAACAACGCCCATACGATATCGTAGCTATTCCGGCCTATGAGCCACGTGATATTTTTGTTTCTACATTCTATTCTGCTCCGTTGGCTCCCAATTTTGAATTCGTAGTGAAAGGGCAGGAGGCAGATTTCCAGACGGGTCTGGATGCGTTGGCAAAACTGACTTCCGGGAAAGTATATGTAGGGGTGAAAGAAGGTTCTGTCCTGAAATTAAAGACCGTGGAAACTGTCGAAGTGGAAGGTCCGCACCCGGCCGGGAATGTGGGGGTTCTGATTAATCACGTGAAGCCTGTCAATAAAGGAGAGGTGGTCTGGACCATTGATCCTCAGGATGTCATTGTGATCGGCCGTCTTTTCAATAAAGGAGTAGCTGATTTCACCCGTCTGGTGGCTATGACCGGTTCGGAAGCTGCTGAAACCGGATATATGAAAGTCATTGCAGGATGTTCTATTCATAGTCTGATTGCCGGAAAGATACAAAATATGGGTAAGCATGTCCGGATCATCAGCGGGGATGTCTTGACCGGAACCCAGGTGGATGATCTGGATTATCTGAGAGCTTATAGCAGACAGATCACGCTGATCCCGGAAGGGGATGATGTGCATGAGTTTTTAGGCTGGGGTGTTCCCGGTTTCGATAAATACAGTGCCGGACGTACCTATTTCACCTGGTTGCTTGGGGGAAAGAAAGAATATACGCTGGATGCCCGTATCAAGGGTGGCAAACGTGCCATGATTCTTTCGCATGAGTATGACAGAGTATTCCCGATGGATATCATGCCGGAATTCCTGTTGAAGGCGATCATTACTTTTGATATTGATAAAATGGAAAATCTGGGTATCTATGAAGTGGCGCCGGAAGATTTTGCCCTTTGTGAATTTGTGGATACTTCCAAGATTGAAATACAGAAGATTGTCCGGAACGGCCTGAATCTTCTCTATAAAGAAATGAATTAATAACAAACTAAAAATAGAATACATTGAAAGCGTTAAGGAATTATCTCGACAAGATTAAGCCTAATTTTGAGGAAGGCGGTAAGCTGGCGATGTTCCGTTCTGTATTTGATGGTTTTGAAACATTCTTATTTGTTCCGAACTCTACTTCAAAAACAGGCGTGCATATTCATGATGCTGCTGATTCAAAGCGTACGATGATTATCGTTGTGTTAGCTTTGATCCCGGCTTTACTTTTCGGTATGTATAATACCGGTTATCAACACTACCTGGCTATCGGCCAGGATCCCGGATTTTTGGAAATGTTTATTTATGGCCTGTTAGCTGTTTTGCCAAAGATCATTGTTTCGTATCTGGTGGGTCTGGGTATTGAATTTGCTATTGCCCAGGTGAAAAATGAAGAGATACAGGAAGGGTTCCTCGTGTCCGGTATTTTGATTCCGATGATTATCCCTGTGGATACTCCACTATGGATGATTGCTGTGGCTACTGCTTTTGCTGTGGTATTTGCCAAAGAGGTGTTTGGTGGTACCGGATATAATATATTTAATGTAGCGTTGGTTACCCGTGCTTTCTTGTTCTTTGCTTATCCGGGGGATATGTCGGGGGACCAGGTTTGGGTTCGTACGGGAGATACGTTCGGTATAGGAGCCGGAAATGTGGTAGATGCTTTTTCCGGAGCAACTCCGTTAGGACAGATTTCCGTTGCGACCAAAGATATGATCGGTAACTTCCAGACAGTAGATATTTTAGGTAATCCGTTAAGCCTGTGGGATATGTTTGTGGGACTGATCCCGGGTTCGATAGGTGAAACTTCTATCTTAGCTATTCTGCTGGGTGCGGCACTCCTGATCTTTACAGGTGTGGCAAGCTGGAAAATCATGGCTTCCGTATTTGTTGGCGGATTAGGTATGTCAGCTATTTTTAATCTGATTGGTACTACAGTTCCGATGAGTGTATCTCCAATGGAACAAATCTTATTAGGTGGTTTTGCGTTTGGTGCAGTCTTTATGGCTACTGACCCGGTTACTGCTTCACGTACGGAAACGGGTAAGTATATCTATGGTTTACTGATCGGTGCGATGGCAATTATTATCCGTACCTTGAATCCCGGTTATCCGGAAGGTATGATGTTGGCTATTCTGCTAATGAATATTTTTGCTCCGCTGATTGACTACTATGTAGTGGAAGCTAATATTAACCGTCGTTTGAAACGAGCTGTAAAGTAACTTTTAATAAAGTAAGATTATGAATAGAGATAGTAATAATTATACTATAATATATGCTTCTGTAATGGTTTTATTGGTTGCGGTCATCCTTGCTTTTACCTCTCAGTCTTTAAGGAGCTTTCAGGCAGAGAACGAAGCCAATGACAAACGGCAGCAAATTCTGAACTCTATTAATGTTCAGGTCAGCGCTGCTGAGGCGGAAGGAAAATATAATGAACTGATAAAGGATGCGTTCCTTATCAATGCAAATGGAGAAAAAGTGGAAGGAGATGCCTTTGCTGCCGATGTGGTAAAAGCTTTCCGTGCCAACCAGTATCCTGTATTTGTTGCCAGTGTAAATGGGCGGACCAAATATATTATGGCTTTGAGAGGTGCCGGTTTGTGGGGGCCTCTGTGGGGATATATTGCTGTGGATGATGACAGGAACACCGTATTCGGAGCGGATTTCAGCCATGAAGGTGAAACCCCAGGGTTAGGAGCTGAAATTACAAGAGCAGATTTCAGTGACCAGTTTGTCGGAAAAAAAATCTTTACCAATGGAGAATTTAAATCCATTGCTATTGTTAAGCCGGGTAAATCTGTTGCAGGACAGGATTATGTGGATGGTATTTCCGGAGGAACTATTACGAGTCAGGGCGTTGATAAAATGCTATATGATAGTTTAAACGGTTATGTTCAGTTTTTAACTTCAAAAAATCAGTAAGAAATGGGTTTATTATCGAATAAAAATAAAGAGGTATTAGTTAGCCCGTTAAGCAGAAATAACCCGGTCATCATTCAGATGTTAGGGATCTGTTCTGCGTTGGCTGTCACTTCTAAGCTGGAGCCGTCTATCGTAATGGGTATTTCCGTTACTGCTGTACTGGCATTTGCAAACGTGATTATTTCCCTCATAAGAAATACAATACCCAATCGTATTCGTATTATTGTTCAGTTGGTTGTCGTGGCAGCGCTGGTAACGATTGTAAGTGAAGTATTGAAGGCATTTGCCTATGATGTAAATAAACAGCTTTCCGTGTTTGTCGGATTGATCATTACCAACTGTATTCTGATGGGCCGCCTGGAAGCATTTGCTTTAGGCAACCGTCCGTGGGAATCTTTCCTGGATGGGATAGGAAACGGGGCCGGGTATGCTATTATATTAATTATTGTCGGATTTTTCCGTGAACTGTTAGGATCCGGAACCTTATTAGGTATTCAGGTGATTCCTTCAGCAATCTATGAATTCGGGTATGTAAATAATGGTTTGATGATCCTGCCTCCGATGGCTTTGATCACGGTGGCGGTGATTATCTGGATTCACCGTGCACGTAACAAAGACCTGCAGGAAAATTAATGCTAATTGATTAAAGTATAGAATAATGGAAGAATTATTAAGCATATTTGTACGCTCGATATTTGTCGAAAATATGATTTTCGCCTATTATCTGGGTATGTGTTCCTACCTGGCTGTTTCTAAAAATGTAAAAACAGCGTTTGGATTGGGATTAGCTGTGACATTCGTATTGGTTTGTACATTGCCTATTAACTACCTGCTTGAGAATTATGTACTGAAAGAAGGTGCTATGGCCAGTTGGTTAGGGCAGGAATATGCAGGTGTTGACCTGAGTTTCCTTTCTTTGATCATTTTTATTGCTGTGATTGCCTCTTTTGTGCAGTTGGTAGAGATGGTTGTGGAAAAATTTGCGCCTGCATTGTATGCCTCTTTAGGTATTTTCCTTCCTTTGATTGCTGTGAACTGTGCAATTCTGGGAGGTTCGCTGTTTATGCAACAGAAAGCTTTTGCAAACATTGGAGAAGCTACCGTATATGGTTTTGGTTCCGGTATCGGCTGGTTGCTGGCTATTATCGGTATAGCTGCTATCCGTGAAAAACTGGCTTATTCAGATATACCCAAACCTTTGAAAGGACTTGGTATTACCTTTATTATTACCGGTTTAATGGGTATCGGATTCATGTGTTTCTCTGGCCTTAACATTTAATTATTAACAGAATAAACTAATATAAAAATGACTATATTGTTTGCAGGAGGATTAACAATTGCAGCCGCTGCAGTTGTATTCTTAGTAATTACGTTGATTCTGGTTGTCGCATTATTGTTTGCCAAAGCAAAGTTGATCCCTTCCGGTAATGTGAAAATGACTGTCAACGCAACAAATGAATATGAAGTGCCGATAGGTGGTACTGTTTTAGGGGCCCTTCAAAGTCAGGGGATTTTTCTTTCTTCTGCCTGTGGGGGTAGTGGGAGCTGCGGTCAGTGCCGTTGCCAGATCCCTGAGGGAGGAGGTAATATCCTTCCTACTGAAGTGGGATTCTTTTCCCGTAGACAGATTCAGGATAACTGGCGTTTAGGATGCCAGGCTAAAGTGAAAGAAGATATCTCCATTGTCGTTCCGGAAGAGGTGTTTGGTGTAAGTGAGTGGGAGTGTACGGTAATTTCTAACCGGAACGTGTCTACTTATATCAAAGAATTTACCGTGCAGTTACCTCCGGGTGAAGTGATGAACTTCCAGCCGGGTAGCTATGCACAGATCCGGATTCCTAAATTCGATATTAAATATACGGATATGGATGTGGAAGACCGTTTCCGTGCGGAATGGGATCGTTTTGACCTGTGGTCATTAAGTTGTAAGAATGATGAGGAGACTATCCGTGCTTATTCCATGGCCAACTATCCTGCGGAAGGTAATATTATTACGTTGAACGTACGTGTGGCTACTCCTCCGTTTGACCGTGCTACCGGAACCTGGAAAGCAGGCGTGAAACCAGGTATTGCCTCTTCTTATATCTTTACTCTTAAACCAGGTGATAAAGTGACTATGTCAGGTCCTTACGGGGATTTCCATATTCTGGATACTCCGCGTGAGATGCTTTATATTGGTGGTGGTGCGGGTATGGCTCCTCTGCGTGCTCATATTCTTCACCTGTTCAACACTCTGAAAGTGACAGATCGTAAGATCGGCTACTGGTATGGAGCCCGTTCGAAGAATGAGATTTTCTATGAGGAAGATTTCCGTGCGATTGAAAAAGAATTCCCGAATTTCTCTTTCCACATTGCATTGTCTGATCCACAACCGGAAGATAACTGGACTGGTTATGTCGGATTTATTCACCAGGTTATTCATGATGAATATCTGCAGTATCATGATGCACCGGAAGACATTGAATACTACATGTGTGGTCCTGGTCCGATGGCAAATGCTGTCAAAGGTATGCTGGATAGCTTAGGAGTTCCGCCGGAAATGTTGTTGTTTGACGATTTCGGAGCTTAAATAGCTAATTATACATAAGGAAAAGCGATGAGAAACTGGCTTGTTTTTCATCGCTTTTTTCTGAAAGGTTGAAACAGGGGAGATTCAAATGTTAAAATTGTAACTAATTTGTAATAACATGTAGCGTTCTCCATTTTAAGTGCATCCTATACTTCAATACAAACTAAATTTTTATTTTTATATGAAACCTCTTATTCTATCTTTTTTCTTAATAATTTTAGCAATATCTCTCCTTACAAATAAAAAAGAAGTGAAAGAAGAACGTACATCTACAACTTTTAATCCTATGGTTATTGAAGGTAAAAATGCTACACAAAAGAGCGATCCCATCGTAATCTCTATAGATAAAACTGCTGTTGCTTTGTGAAAAAAATTAAAAAGACTTTTTATTTTACTTATTTCAGCTCCTTCCTCTTACCCATCTCTTGTTTTATAAATAAATATGATTATGTTTGTTTTCATTAAACTCTTATAAGTCAATGAAACAACCATACATTTATATAAAAAAAGGATCCTTTATCCTTTCAGTTCTTATTTTCTCTATCCTGTTTCTGATATCTTGTCAGGACTCCAAAATGCAGGATAGTCATTCCATACGTTTGAATCAATTAGGTTTTTTTCCCTCTGAAGAGAAAATAGGGATTGTTATTTCCGATGACTTCGGGGGTAAGGAGTTTCTGGTCCGGGAGGAAGCAACAGGAGAAATTATATACCGGGGTACTCTTTCAGAGATCCGCCATTCTGACTTTTCCAATAAAAAGACTTCTGTTTCAACCTTTACGGAAGTATCCCAGCCGGGAAAGTATCGTATAGAGGTTCCCGGTCTTGGGAGATCGCATGCCTTTGAAATAAAAGATAATCTTCTTTCGGATCTTGCAGATGCCAGTTTAAGAGCCTTTTATTATCAGCGGGCCAGTATGCCTATAGATGAAAAATATGCCGGTAAATGGGCACGTCCTTCCGGACATCCGGATGACCAGGTCATGGTCCATTCCTCTGCTGTTTCTCCGGAACGTCCGGAGGGGACTATTATTTCTTCACCCAAAGGGTGGTATGATGCCGGAGATTATAATAAATATATTGTTAATTCCGGTTTTACAATCGGGGTGTTACTCTCTCTGTATGAAGACTACCCTGTATATATGCGACAGCGGTCGATCCATATTCCTGAAAGTTCAAATAAGACACCGGATCTGTTAGATGAAATCTACTGGAATGTAGCCTGGATGTTAACCATGCAGGATCCTGCGGATGGAGGAGTTTACCATAAGCTGACCACTCCGGAATTTGAAGGATTCATTAAGCCGGTGGATTGTAAAAAGCAACGCTATGTAGTGGCTAAATCTGTTACAGCAGCTTTGGACTTTGCGGCATCTATGGCCCAGGTTTTCCGTGTTTACAAGGACTATAGTGAAGATTATCCAGGTCTTTCGGAGGTTGCATTATCTGCTGCGAAGCGTGCTTATGAATGGGCGTTGAAGCATCCGGAACAGTTATATCAACAGAAAAAAATGAATGAAACTCATTCTCCTGCTATCCAGACAGGAGAATATGGGGATCGAAGTGCAGATGATGAATTTTTCTGGGCGGCTTCCGAATTGTTTATTACTACCGGTGAAAATATATATCTGCAAACAGCTATTGAATATGCATCTGAAAATTATACGGTTCCTGTCTGGGGAAATGTGTATGGTTTAGGGACTTTCAGCTTAGTTCGTTATCAGGATCAACTGAACGGAAAAGGAAAAGAGCTGGCGGATAAATTACAACAACAACTGTTGGTGTATGCGGATAGCGCTGTGATGAATGCAGACCAGTCTCCCTATGCTGCTCCTTATGGACGTGTTGCCCAAGACTTTTTCTGGGGTTGTAATTCGGATGCGGCATCTAACCAGGGAATGACTTTTTTATATGCTTACCGTTTAACCGGAAAAAGATTTTCTTACAGCGGCTTTGCATAGTATGGATTATATTTTGGGTAGGAATGCAACCGGATACTGTTATGTCACAGGGTTCGGAGTTAAAAGTCCGGTGAATCCCCACCATCGTCTTTCGGCAAGTGATGACATGGAAGAACCCCTTCCGGGGTTTTTAGTAGGAGGGCCTAATCCGGGTAAGCAGGATGGCTGTGAATATCCTTCCGATATTCCGGATGAATGCTATGCGGATGTATTGGCTTCGTATGCGTCGAATGAGGTTGCGATCAACTGGCAGGGGCTTTTTACCTATTTTATTTATGCTCTGAACGCTTCTTTACAGAGATAAATTTTCTTCCAACGAATTGTATTCCGGGATCTCTTTCAGAAAAGAGTAACTTTGCTTGTTGTAGTCTATTTGGCAGCAATAATGATGCATGCCATTGCTTACAATCAGGTAATGTACCTTCAGACACATGTTATAACGCACGATTTGTTCGAATACAGCCTGTGTAATGGGTACGTCGGGGGATTTGTATTCTACGATCACAAGAGGGCTTAAAAAGCGATTATATGCGATTGTATCGCATCTTTTTTTTGGTTCCGTTTAGTTTAATCGCAATTTCATTCGCCAGCAGTTCCCGGGGAAATCCTTTTTCCGTAACCAGATAAGAGACAAAATGTTGACGGACCCATTCTTCCGGAGTCAGGGAAACATATTTCCGGCGTATGTCATCGAAGATAAAAAGCTTTTTATTTCTTTCAATTACTTTAGCACTGAACCGTGGTAAATTTAACGATTGCATTTGTTATATTTGCTGTTCATTTGATGGATAAATCAATATCAAAGGTAGTGATTTATGAAGACAAAGCAAGAAATCGTAGAGAATTGGCTGCCGCGCTATACAGACAGAAACGTGGAAGATTTTTGTCCGTATATCCTGTTGACTAATTTCACCAAATATGTGGAGTTATTTGCCGAACACTTCCAGGTTCCTATTTTAGGTTTGAAAGGTTCGATGCCAAATGCTTCCACGGAAGGAATCATGATCATTAATTTTGGTATGGGAAGTGCCAATGCGGCTACTATCATGGATCTGCTCTCTGCGGTTAAGCCGAAAGCAGTCTTGTTTCTTGGTAAATGCGGGGGATTGAAAAAATCCATAAATCTTGGCAGTTATCTTCTACCTATTGCGGCTATCCGTGGGGAAGGTACATCCAATGAATATCTTCCGCCGGAAGTACCATCCTTACCTGCGTTTTCCATGTTGCGTGCGATCTCATCAGCCATCCGTGACCAGGGGCATGATTACTGGACAGGGACGGTTTACACGACGAATAGACGGGTATGGGAATATGACACAGATTTTAAGACTTATCTGAAACGTACCCATGCAACAGGTATCGATATGGAAACGGCTACGCTTTTAACCGCAGGTTTTGCAAATAAGATCCCCACCGGTGCTTTACTGATGGTATCGGATAAGCCTATGGAAGAAGATGGGGTGAAAACAGAGGGAAGTGACCGGATGGTTACTAAAAAATTTGCAGGAGAACATGTATTGTTGGGTATTGAAGCCCTGAAACTAATTATTGACGATAAAAAGACGATCCGGCATATCCGCTTCAGCTGGTAAATGATTCTATAAGATGGCCAAACAAGAGCACACATTTGAAAGTATTTGCAGAAGTATTGTAACCCGGAAATTTCAGCCCGTTTATATTTTAATGGGGGAAGAGCCCTATTTTATTGACCGGATCACGGATCTGTTATTGACCCATGTCATATTGAATGAGACGGAAAAAGATTTTAACCAGCTCATTATGTATGGTGCAGATACGGATGCAGCTTCTATTATTAATGCGGCCAGACGTTTTCCGATGATGGCGGAGTACCAACTAATCGTAGTCCGGGAGGCTCAATTAGTACGTGATATTGAATTACTGACCAACTATGTGAAAAACCCTTTGTCTTCTACGGTACTGGTTATAAATTACAAATATAAGAATCTGGATCGCCGTAAGACCCTTGCGGCTGCTACGGAAAAGAACGGGGTGTTATTCGAATCCAAAAAGGTGCCGGATTACAAAATGGCCGCTTTTATCACCTCTCTTTTACAGGAACGGAATGTAGGGATTGACCCTAAAGCCGCCCAGATGCTCTCAGATTACCTTGGTAACGATTTAAACCGTCTGGCTAAGGAATTAGACAAGCTGGCAATAATAATGCCGGAAAACGCATTAAAACGCGTCACACCAGAGTTGGTTGAGCAGAATATCGGGATTAGTAAAGAATACAATAATTTCGAACTGATAAAGGCGATCGCCTCTAAAGATATTTTGAAGTCTAACCGGATCATCCGGTATTTTGAAAAGAACCCTAAAAATAATCCTATCCAGGCAACCCTTCCTGTATTATTTAATTATTTCTCCAATCTCCTGATCTGTCATTATACGAAGGATCGTTCCGATGCAGGTTTAATGTCTGCATTAGGTTTACGGGGAAATTTCCAATTGAAGGATTATACGATTGGTTTGCGAAATTATTCAGCGATGAAAGTTTTTAATATTATTTCTGAGATCCGGACTACAGACGCCCGGTCAAAAGGGGTAGAGAATGTTTCAGTTTCCGATGCCGGGCTTTTGAAAGAATTAATTTTTATGATCCTTCATTGAAAGAGAGAATCTACTGCATGAAAAAAGCAATTTGAATTCAAAATCGCCCCAAATTTCTATTTTGATTCATTTTGTAAACAAATAAATTCAGTCTTGTTATCTGATTATTAGACATTTATACTGATTTTTACTTTCTGAGAATTTAATATTTTGCCCTATGTGTACAAATGTGTACTAAAATTCCATTTATTTTAATACAAACACTGCTTTTCCTCTTTCCTTATTATCTTATAAGTCATTTTGGCAGGGTTGATTAATTTCCCTTTTGATCGTATTTTATGATTGTTTATAATTGTGTGCATGTTACAAAAGTGTACGAGTATGATTGTAAAGTAGATTCATGTAATTGTGTTACTTTTGTGCAAGTATACAATTGTATATAATTTATGTTGATTTAATAATGTAATCAGCTTATGAAAATTCCCTTATGAACTATATATAAAGAGGAAATACTATTTTAAAGTTAAAAACCAGCCGTTTAATCGAAATTCATGAATTATTAGGTTAATTTACAAAAGGAATTATGAAAACAAATGTAAATCAATAGTTAATTTAATACTTTTGTTATATAATAACTCTTTATATTGCAGTCAAATATGAATTTTAATTAAAGTTTTTATTTCTCTTGTTTGTTGCTATATTATTCTATGTTTACTTTTGTGCATATTATAAATGTAAACCTAATATACTTTTGTTTCAATTGTTATTTATAATTATAAATTGCACAAATGAAAACTATGATTTATATTTGTGTCAATTTACATCGACAGCTTGTAAAGATTGTAAACGGACAAAATGTCTTAAAAACTTATACCTCTCTATAATGAAGGACCGTATATTAAAAGTAATGGAGCAGGAAGGAATGACTCCTTCCAAATTTGCCGAATCGATCGGTATACAGAGATCTGCGATGTCTCATATTATTTCAGGAAGAAATAATCCGAGCTTAGATGTTTTATTAAAGATTCTCGAAAAGTTTACTTATATACAATCCGACTGGCTTCTGTTTGGAAAAGGCAATATGAGAAAGGATGAAGTGTATACGGAGCCCGATTTATTCCCTATGACGGCTGTAAATCAGCCCGGAGTCCCGGGTTTTTCTGAAAATCGCCGGGAAAATGAGGTTCAGCCGGCTGTAAACATTAGTAAACATGCTGTTATTGAAAAACTTATACCTGTAGAAGGTCCATCTAAAAAAGTGAGTAAAATAATGATTTTTTACTCAGATAATACATATGATACCTTTATACCGGAAAAAAGCGGGAAAGAGTAATTCCGGGCATTCGGTATATATAACTTATTCATGTATCTTTGCATATAAATTGAGCAATCCTATATGAAAAAGTATGTATTAAATATGAAGGTTACGGAAAACCTCCGTCTTCATACCAACTATTGCCTTCTGAAACTAACCACTGACGAAGTTTTGCCTGAGATGCTTCCCGGACAATTCGTGAATATATTAGTGGAAGGCTCTTCCCGGACCTTTCTCCGCCGCCCTATTTCTATTAATTATGTAGATAGAAAAAAGAATGAACTTTGGTTGCTAATCCAATTGATTGGTGACGGAACCCGTCAAATGGCAAAATCCCAGGTGGGTGATCATCTCAATATGATGTTGCCCTTAGGGAATGGATTTGGTATACCGGAAAATGGTTTACAGGATCAGAAATTACTTTTAATTGGTGGTGGTGTAGGTACTGCTCCTATGTTGTATCTGGGAGCTACCCTGAAGGAGATGGGATTTGAATCGAAATTTCTTTTAGGAGCCCGTTCAAAAGAGGATTTGATGCAATTGGATGAATTTGAGAAGTATGGAAATGTTTATATTACTACTGAAGACGGTACACTGGGAGAACAGGGGTATGTTACGGATCATTCGGTCTTAAAGGAAACTCAGTTTGATAAAATATTTACCTGTGGTCCTAAACCCATGATGGTTGCGGTAGCCCGTTACGCGAACTCTCAGGCTATTAATTGTGAAGTGTCTCTGGAAAATACGATGGCATGCGGAATTGGGGCGTGTTTGTGTTGTGTAGAGAAAACTCATAAAGGAAATGTATGTGTATGTACGGAAGGTCCCGTATTTAATATTGAAAAACTGACATGGCTGAATTAAAAGTAAATATAGGAAATCTGGAGCTTAAGAATCCTGTGATGACAGCTTCCGGAACATTTGGATATGGAATTGAATATTCAGATTTTATAAATATTGAACGGTTAGGAGGGATTTTTGTTAAGGGTACGACTGCTGAACACAGAGAAGGAAATAATTATCCGCGCCTTGCAGAAACACCTTCCGGGATGTTAAATGCGGTGGGCTTGCAGAATAAAGGGGCAGATTACTTTGTAGAAAAGATCTATCCGGAGATCAGGGATTATGATACTCATATGATCGTAAATGTGAGTGGATCTTCGATTGAATCGTATGTTGAATGTGCTGAAAAAATTGTTCAGTTAGATAAAATACCTGCTATAGAACTCAATATTTCCTGTCCGAATGTAAAGGAAGGCGGAATGGCTTTTGGGGTTACCTGCCAGGGTGCCGCAGAGGTTGTGAAGGCGGTGAGAAAGGTTTATCCCAAGGTACTTATTGTAAAACTTTCTCCAAATGTAACGGACATTGCAGAGATTGCAAAAGCCGTAGAAGCAGAAGGAGCAGATAGTGTGTCCCTGATCAATACCTTGCTTGGAATGGCTATCAATCCGGAAACCAGAAAACCGGTATTATCTACAATAACTGGTGGACTTTCCGGACCTGCTGTAAAACCGGTCGCTCTGCGGATGGTGTGGCAGACTTATAAAGCGGTGAAGATCCCGATTATCGGATTAGGAGGTATTTCAGACTGGAGAGACGCTGTCGAATTTATGTTAGCAGGAGCTACTGCTATCCAGGTAGGAACCTATAATTTTATTGATCCGACAGCATCTATCAGGATTATTGACGGATTGAATGACTATTGCGACAGACACGGATTCAATTCGGTCAGTGAACTGACAGGTGCCCTTTTATAAGAGGATTATTCTATATGTATATATTTATCCCGGAATTAGACTTTATAGGGTCTGGCCCGGGATTTTTTAATGCTTCTTTTCTAAAAAAGTAATATGCCAATAGGTAAAAAGAGAGAAAATTTATATATTTATGGAAGTTAACTTTTCATGAAGATAATTGTTTTGTTAGAGAATTAATAAAAGCGATTAAAATGGGAGAAATGACTCTATGGGATACCATTACTGATTTGTTTCACAGCACGGAAATAACTCCTTATACAGCAACAATAAGACTCTTTATTAGTTTGGTGTTAGGTACACTTGTGGGAGCTGAACGCCAATTAAGGCGTAGGGATGCCGGCATGCGGACTTTTACGCTGATATGTATGGGTTCAACCGGAGCGATGCTTGTATCCATCTGGATCCCACAAATATATCCGGACTTTCTGAATGGGGATCCCGGGCGTATTGCGGCTCAGGTGTTAACCGGAATTGGTTTCTTAGGTGCAGGGGCGATCATACAAAGTCATGGAAGTATTCATGGGTTGACAACTGCCGCCTGTATCTGGGTCATGGCCGTGATAGGGTTAGGAGTAGGAGCCGGTATGTACCTGGCGTCCGTAATAGGTACTATTCTTACTCTTTTTGTGTTACTTTCTCTGGAAGAGCTGGAGAAGAAGTTGTTCCTGAATGGGGTTAATAAAATCCTTACTATTTCCTGTAAAACAGCCACACCGGATATTACTTCACTCCGGAAAATCTTACTTGAAAAAGGTGTCTACATCATAAGCTTTTCCTATGAAAATGATTATGATACGGACACCTCTATTATTACTCTGAAAGTGAATGTGAAATCCCAGTCCTCTTATAGCCAACTGTTTGATGAGATTCGTAAAGAAGGGTATGTTACCCAGATCAAATTACTGGCTTAATCTCTTCACTGAGGATCTTTCCGATGATGCAGGCTGCTTCGGCAATGTATTTACTACAAGGACGTTTGGCATAATATTCAGTCGTCCTTAACGAAGGAATGGGTTCTCTTTTAGCTGCTTCCGTTTTACTTAAGAGCTTTTTGCAGATGATGCTGTTATATTTTTCTTTAAACCGGGAGGATGCCTCCTGTACTGCGGTATAGATTTGGATCCGGGTCTTCATATCATCTGCAACAGATTCCGGATGATGAAGACCGATTAGCATGGACATCGCGGAAACAGCTCCACAGATCTCACGCATGCGTCCTACACCTCCTCCGAAAGAAACGGATAATTGATTCGCTAAGGAAGGAGGCAAGTCAAATAGATCGGCATAGGCTAAAAAAAGTGACTGGGAACAGTTATATCCGGACTCAAAGTTCTTTACAGCCTGCAAAGCCCTTTCTTCTATGCATATAGACCGACCCACCTATCGAAGCATTAATATTCGTAATCTACACACGCACGATCCGCTTTTACAGGACCAATTACATTTTTAGCGACCTCTACATGTTCCGGATGATTAGCATATACTGCAACATCTTCGAGCGTATCTAATTCTGTTATTAAGATCAGATCCCAGGTTTCGGCCGGATTTATATTAAAACCAACATTTATTTTGCGTAATACGTCGATTTTATCAATTAAAGCTTCTAATTTGGTTTTGATCTCCACTAACTTTTCCTGTTTCTCTTCCGGAGTTGGGAAATCGATGAGTCTGAACATTACTATATGTTTCACCATATCTTTCTATTTCTTATTTTATAATCAATTGAATATTAACAATTTTCTATATCGTCATCAATGTAAGAATCTTTGTAGCCCAGGAAGTACAAAATCCCATCTAATCCGATCGTTGAAATGGACTGTTTTGCATTTTCTTTGACTTTGGGTTTAGCATGGAAAGCAATTCCTAATCCGGCTGTACTTATCATCGGAAGATCATTTGCTCCATCTCCTACAGCAACTGTCTGGCGAATATCCACATTTTCAACCTGGGCAATTAATCTTAGTAATTCAGCTTTCCGTTTGCCATCTACAATATCTCCGACATAGTTTCCGGTTAGTTTACCATCCACTTTCTCCAGTTCATTGGCATAGACATAATCAATCCCATATTTTTGTTTCAGATAGTTGCCGAAATACATGAATCCACCGGAAAGAATCGCTATTTTGAAACCTACTTTTTTCAGGACTGCCATCAGACGGTCAACCCCTTCTGTGATTGGTAGATTTTCAGCGATTTCCTGCATAACAGATACATCTAACCCCTTTAACAGGGCACACCGTTGACGGAAGCTTTCATTAAAATCAATTTCCCCGCGCATAGCGGCTTCAGTAATTGCTTTTACCTGGTCACCTACACCTGCGCGTACGGCTAATTCGTCTATTACTTCTGTTTTGATCAATGTCGAGTCCATATCGAAACAGATCAGGCGGCGCATCCGGCGATACATACTTTCTTCCTGGAAGGATATATCCATTTCCAGTTCTGAAGAAAGATCCAGAAAGGCCTTTTGCATTTCCTCTTTATTTTTAGGATTACCACGGACAGAGAATTCCACACTTGCTTTAGGAGTACGGGCGGTTTCATCCAACGGTATACGGCCGGTCAGACGTTTTATATCATCAATATTCATTCCCTGCTCAGCCACCACTTTGGAAATACCTGCAATTTGCTTGGCCGTGAGTTTACGGGCAACGATCGTAATGATATAACGGTTCTTTCCCTGCATATTTACCCACTCACAATAGGCTTCTTCTGTGATCGGATTAAAACGGATATTTACATCCAACTCATAGCTTTTGAAGAGGAGCTCTTTGAGGATCTCCCCTGAGTTTCCTTCCGTACTTTGAAAGAGAATACCTAAAGAAAGATTATCATGGATATCAGCCTGGCCAATGTCTAAGATGACGGCATTGTTTTTGGCTAATATTTCAGTAAGAGCGGCGGTTACTCCCGGACGATCGGTTCCACTAATATTAATAAGGATGATTTCGTCTTTTTGTTCCATATGTTTGTGTTTATTGGGCAAAGGTAAAGAAGTAAATAGAAAAAATTAGTTTTTCTATAAACATTTTTACAATGGTATTTGTTTTATGTATAGAGAACTTAGACGAACTTAGAACCTGGTATCCTTAATAAGTCCTGACTGGCAGGCAAAACGTCATGAGAATACAATTTGAAATTAAAGAAAGGTTGCCTGAGATCATTCATGAAATATTTACATCTGAAAAATGGCAATCTGACGTAACGGAAGAACAAAATGGTCTGAGAAGAGTAGTGATCAAAGACCTGATGTATGACTCTAAAGCTAATATTGAAATCTGGGAAAACGAAATTCACATCAAAACAGCGTGGTCCAATTATACATACCGTATTTTTACCCAGGGTAATAGTGTTTTATGTGAATATATCGGCGCTTACCGGGGATTATTAGAACAGAATTTACTTCCTCAACTGACACCCGTGAAGAACATCTTAGACACTACTGTTTTGGACAGTTCAATTTTAGGAAATAAAAAAGAGACACTCCGCAATTACAGTTCTGTAAATGCACAGATGAAACAGGGCAATCCAGATATTCAATCCAAAGAACATACTAAAATCTTTCATAGAGATCATCATCCTACTGTAGTATATGATGAATTTATCAAAGAAGGTTTGCCTCTGCCTTCTCCCGGGGTCACGGTAAAAGAATAGGCTTGAGAATAGGTAGATCCTTATTCCTGTTTAATTAATTTAGACGGGCAGGAGAGGTATGATTTATTGTTTCTTTAAAAGAAAAAATCAGACGATAAGTTTCTTTTATGGAAACAAAGATTGTTTTTTGTGTTTAAAAAAGAAAAAAATAAACCAAATATATATACAATACGAAACTCTATTTTCTTTTTCTCTCTATAATTTTGCCATTATTAAAAAATCAACTTAGATAGATATGGTAATGGATTGTCCGGATATTATTCTGTACAATAATAAAAGTTCTGTATATTTGAAGAAAACTCTATTTTTAGCATTTGAACAACTCACTTTTAAGTTGAAACAGAACTTTATATTGGATTGTAAGACTGAAAACTCACCTTATAACTTATTTGTTATAAGGGTGTTCACAATTAATAAGAATAAAAACCAAAACAAATAAATAAATTATAGAAAGGAACATATCGTAGAATGACGCCGAAACAATTAAATACCTTATTGATCACTGCTGTAAAAGAAAAAATTCCTAAAGATACGAACATTGCGAATGTATTGATGGATCTCCTTTCTCTTGGGAAAGAGGCTATTTACCGCCGTTTCCGGGGAGAAGTCCCATTCACCCTGTCTGAAGCTATTCTTATATGTAAGAAATTAGATATTTCGTTAAATAAATTGTTAGGATTGAATACACTGGAAAGTAGTTTATTCAATCTGGATCTGTCCCATTTCTCTAATCCCGTAGAGATGTATTGCTCCACTGTGGATCATTATATAAATATTTTCCGGAAAATGGATCCGGAAGAATATCAGGAAGTCTGGGAGGCATCCAATAAAATCTCCTTGCTGTTTTATATGAAATACGAGTATCTCTTAAAGTTTCATCTTTTTAAATGGTTATATCATCGGAATATGATCTATAGCAATCAGGAAAAAATATCCTATGACAAGATCCTGTTACCAAAAAAAATTAATTGAAAAGCAGAAGGAGTTTCTGAATACGTTGAATAAACATCAGCGGATCAGTATTATTTGGGATAACAATGTCTTTAGATCTTTAGAAAATGATATTCGTTATTTTGTAGGTATTGGTCTAATCTCACCGGAAGATATTCTGAAAATTAAACAGAAATTACTGCGATTTATTGACGATATGGAGATCAGTTCGGCCACCGGGAAATATAATATGGGACCGGATATAGATATTCAGTTATATATATCAGATATTCAATTTGATACTTCTTATCTATATATAGACAGTTCTTCTAAAAAAGTCTGTTTTATCAAGGTCTATGAATTGAATACCATTTCATCCATAGATGAAAATGTATTTGATAGTGTAAAAGTATGGGTCCAGTCGCTGAAAAAGTTTTCTGTTTTAGTGACTCAGAGTGCGGAAAAACAAAGGCATGAGTTTTTTAAAAAGCAAAAGCAAATAGTAGAACAATTGTAACGATACATATTCCCAGTAAAAGAAAGCGTCATATATACCTGTTAAAACAGGCTATATGACGCTTGAACATATATAGACGGTTAAATCATTTCGCTTTAAAGAACCATCGTGTACCTGCAATAATATAGTGAGTACCTACATTTCCCAACTCTCCGAAATGCCCGCGAAAATCTGTGTTTTTATAGGCATAGGCCAAATGGAAACGTAAATCTTTTGTACGGGGATTGGTGAAGGGATAATACTCCGCTACCGCCTGAATACCTAATGAGCGATATGCTGTACTATGCATATTTTTATCATATCGTTTATCCCATATCCCTTTTATAAAAGGACGCCATTTCGGACTACTATACTCCACACTTAATGAAATGGATTGATCCTGTACATATCTGACGCCTAATTCATCATCATTCACCATATAGCCGTAATCCATATTACGGATTCCGGTGTAGTAGTCAAACTCTGTCACTATTTTTCCCGTATTCAACTGGGTCCCTAATGTACCCCAGTTATAAAATTTTGTTTTGGTATGCTGAAAGGTTCCATATCCCCATCTTGTACGGATCACTTCGTTAAAAAGATCCCCGATCCAAAGGACATTGATCGCCAACGCTTTATTCCGGTAATCCGTATTTGCGAATTCTTTCTCATCTGAATTCGTCACCTGAACATTCATGATCTGCTTAGCAAATTTATAGGCAATGTTCACCCCAGTCGCCGAACCGGCAAAGTCATTAAAAACCGTGGTTCCCAGATACACATCCGCACCGTTATAATCATTCTCAAATGTTCCGATCTGAACGGGTTGCTTACCGGCTGTGATCGTCCATCGGGGACCTATATCGAAAGAAAGAAAGGCGTGGTCCGTAGCATCCGAATAGTTATCCCGCAGAGAGGTTTCGCTCAACTTATTAATGCGGTGACGGATCCGGTAACGAATACCAGGCACTACTTCTCCAAATAACCATAGACGTACCGTCTGTCCTACAAAAGATATATTCTCTAATCGCCCATTCTCTATTATATTTTGAAAGTCGATCCGGGTGTCAATATAGATATTTAGTTTCTCATCATCCCAAATCAGTTGTTCCAGCATATTCTGGCTTTCCCGGTATTGAGCATGTACTTGAAAAGTAGCAGAAAGAATTATTACAATAAAAGCTAATTTCTTCATTTATAAGATACTTAAGGTAATTGTGGTGAAAATCAAATACGGAGACACCAGACGTATGAGTAAAATGAAGAAGATGTGCCTCCGTATTGATCATTAGCGAGTTATCATAGATATTTTAGCTATCTGGATTTTATTGTTGTTGATGTGTAGCAATTTTCCAGCCTCTGACATACTCTTGCATAGTTTCAGACAGTTGCTCTCCGATCACTTGATAATCCGCTTCATTCAGGTTAGCCAGAGAAACACGGACAGACCATTCAGGACCTGCAAATCCACCACCATTCAGTAGGACAATATGTGATTTCTCTGCTAAACGGAAAACAATATCAACCGGCTCGAAATTATTTTCCAGGAACTTCACAAATTCTTTCCCATAATTTCTTTCTGCCCATTCATGAAGATCAATCTCGCAATAATAACAAGCCCGGTCGGGATCGGCGAATACCGGAATATTCATTCCTTCCCAGAAAATATTAAAACGATTATGAAGTAAATTCCGGCACGCCTCTTTATATTTATTCTTTTTATCTAACAGGGCAAATCCGGCAAACAGCATCATCTGAATTTGTTGTGGAAGCGATAATCCTGCCGTATGGTTCAATGCTACCTGGCGGCTGTCTGCTACCATACGATCGATAAATTTGATCTTTTCCGGATGTACGGACAGACTTCCATATAATTTATTCAACCGTTTTTTCTTTTTTCCGGTAGAGCGGAGATCATATCATCATAGATATTTTCCCTGTGTATGGCAATCACGCCTAAACGCCATCCTGTGCAGCCAAAGTATTTAGAGAAAGAATAGACACAGATCGTGTTTTTAGGAAGGTCTTTCATGAGTGAAGTAAATCCTTCCACAAAAGTTCCATACACATCATCTGTCAGGATCATGAGATTAGGGTTCAGTTTTTTTACTACTTTCACTAAGTATTTCCGGCATTGGTCGCAGATCTCCACGGAAGTAGGATTACTTGGATTCGTAATAAAAAAAGCTTTGATGGATTTATCTCCTAATTTATCCAATTCTTCTTCCGGATACTGGAAATTGGATTTACCATCTTTCGTTTTCGCCGATCCTTTCACATGGACCACTTTAAAGTTATAACGTTCCAGCTCCGGTATTTCAAGATAAGGAGTAAAGGCTGGTACTCCTAATGCGATTTTATCGCCTTTCTTTAGTAGTCCGTTTTCCATCAGAGAATCAAAAATATAACAGATGGCTGCTGTGCCTCCTTCCACAGCAAACAGGTCGTAGCTTCCTGCGGGCGTGGTTGTGTTACACATTTCCTGGATAAGATAATCATGTACGATTGATTCTGTATGTTTTAACATACGGTCCGGAGTAGGGTACTGATCCCCAATTACCCCTTCAGCTAATTCATGGGCAAAAGCATCTGCTGAAAATCCTTTCTGTTTCACGCCATACTGGAAGAGTTTCTTTAAAAGATCAATCCCCGGCATTTCTTTATTTTCTCTCAGAAAAGTCTGAAATCTTTTACCAATTCCTTTTTGTTCAGGTATTCCCGCCATGCCGGAAGGATCATTCATGACTCTGCGGCATTCTTCTATACCAAATTTGCCTAATGTGAAGAATGCTTCTCTGGGAATGGTTGAGATCCAGTTCGGATTACCACGGCCGGCATTTAACATCTGGCTGGCCATTTTCTTTACGCTTTCAGGCTGAGCCAGTTTAATGAGATTATCTTTTAACTCAAACGGGCTTAATCGTTCCAGTTCCTGTTCTCTACGACGTGTAGTTTTCAATTTTTCTAACGTATCCATATTGACCTTTCTTATATTTATAGTTGTTTATTAGCTCATTAGTAATACAATAACTACACCCCAGATGATAAGAAGTGTATTTCCCACGGCATAGGTGGTGGTGTAGGAGAGAGCCGGTACTTTACTTTGGGTAGCATCCTGTATAGCCCCTAAGGCTGCAGTTGTTACCCTGGATCCGGCACAAGCCCCAAGCGTAATAGCATTATGAAATTTGAAAACATATTTTCCCAGATATACACCGGCAATCATTGGAACCAGACTCACCACTACACCTGCCAGGAAAAGACTCAGGCCGGAGGCTTTTAAACCTTCCACGAAATTGGGTCCGGCTGTAATACCTACAACTGCAATGAATATATTCAAGCCTAAGTTGTTCATTAACCAGATCGCAGGTTGGGGAATTGCGCCAAAGGTGGGATGAGTGGAACGAAGCCATCCAAACAGGATACCTAAAATAAGGACACCCCCACTGGCACTTAAACTTAACGGAACATTGGAAATCCGTAAGGTCAGGGAACCTAATAACCCTCCTAAGAAAATCCCTAATCCAACATACAGAAGATCGGAGGCTGTAGTGGGTCTCTCTGCATATCCTAAAATTTTAGCAAAACGGTCTACATCTGATTTCCGTCCTTCAATCTCTACCAGATCTCCTCTTTCGAGGGTTACCTCTTTCAGGAGAGGAACCTCTGTACTTCCCCGGTGAATTTTCCGGATAATCACTCCATGGCGTTCTTTCCGGGATTTCAGATCCCCTAAGGAGGTACCTACCATCTCTTTGTTACTGACCATTACATTCAGTGCTTCCGAACGGAAATCCAGCAATTCCAGATCCACCACCTCTTTTCCTATAAAATCTTCATCCGGTAAAAGAGACTCGATAGGACCATTCAGGACGATCTTATCTCCTTTCGAAATGAGTTGACTGTCTTCGGGATCTTTGATAATTTCATTTTGGGCATTCCGGATCCGTTCTACGTAAATGGGCCATCCTTTCGTTAAAAGCATCTCTTCTACCTCTTTCACGCTCCTCGGAGTACGAAAGAACTCGTTATCTGCTTCTACCACCCGGAAGGTAGTTCCATCATACGCATATTCCAGACTGGGATCATCATCGGTGATAGCTCCACCCAATTTTTGTTCATATTCTTTACTCTGTTCCACGATATTACCCCCTAATAATTTAGGCGCTAATACAGACAGGAACCAGGCTGTACCGGCAGTACCAAAAATATAGGTAACGGCGTACGCCACCGGGATCTGATTAATATTTGCTTGTTTTTGAGCAGCGTCCATCGGTAAGTTATTAATAGAGTCCGTAGCTACTCCGATCACAGCCGAAATGGTATTGGCTCCCGCTAATAATCCAGCAGCATTTCCTACATCAAAACCTGCTACTTTAGCAGCCGCATACGTCACTCCTAAACACAGTACACAAATGATCGTTGCGAAAGCGATCTGTGGTAATCCTTCTTTTTTGAGATTATGAATGAATTGAGGTCCGACACTGTAACCAACGGCAAAAAGGAAGATCAGGAAAAAGGTCGATTTGACAGTAGGAGAGATATCTAACCCTAATTGTCCGACTAAGACTCCCATTAATAATACTCCGGTGACGGAGCCTAAACCAAATCCTTTTATTTTAATCTGCCCGATAGCAAATCCTAAAGCGAGAGTTAAGAAAATAGCAAGCTCCGGTGAGCTATGCAAGGTTTTAATGATCCAATCCATAAATAAGTTTCCTTTGATTTTGGTTATTCAGATATAAAATACAACAAGAAATGATAAAGAATGTTTCTCCCTGAAATGTTAATGTTGAAGGGATATTAAAAAAATATCCCCTTTCGGACAGAAGAAATTTTGTACTTTTGCAAGGATCAGTAATGGATACACAAACTCTATGGCTAAGAAAAGAACAACGACCCGTACCCGGAAGAAAAAAAGAAACGCTAAAGCTACAACTCCTTTTTTCAGAACCGTAAAACAGCTTCTGATTGGAGCGATCCTGTTTTTTGTTTCGATTATTCTTATTTTATTCCTGTTGGATTATCTGCAGATCGTTTCCGGTGAAAAGAAGAGACCGGTAAAAGAAAAACGATCTGTTCCGGAGATCGATCTCCCTACGAGTGAACAGCCATCCGGCTCTTCCCAGACTACTACTTTTCATTTACCGGCGAATGCGGAAATTCCCAAATTAAGAAGTAAACGAAAAGAGCAGGTAATACAGCACGAAGGTTTTACTGTTTCTTACAATTCGGACTACCGGATCGCCAATTGGGTCGCTTATGAGTTAACGGAGAAAGAGGCGAAAAGTAAAGAAGTGGAACGAACAAATAAATTTATTCCGGATCCTTTGGTGAAAGGAGCCACGGCTACGAATGAAGATTATGTACGTTCCGGATATGATAAAGGATATTTAGCACCTGCCGGAGATATGAAATGGTCTGCAAAAGCCATGCGTGAGTCTTTTTATTTCAGTAATATCTGTCCTCAGGCACCCGGTTTAAACCGGGGTATCTGGAAAACTCTCGAAGATCAGGCACGTCTCTGGGCTATTCATAATAATGCCGTATTTATTGTAACAGGGCCGGTTATAGAAGAGAACCTGGAAAAACTGGGTAAAAATAAGGTGGGAATACCGAATACTTTTTATAAAGTCATTTGTACGGTGGTAGATGATAAACCCACCGGAGTTGGATTCCTGTTTGAGAACCGGGAGTATAAAAAGACCTCTTTAAAATCCATGGCTATTCCTATTGATAGCGTGGAAAAGGTGACAGGAATTGATTTCTTTTATTCATTTCCGGAAGAGTGGCAAAAAGAAATGGAAAGTAAAGTAGAGTGGAAATACTGGTCCTTTTAATCTGTGATAAACTTTCCTATATTGGGGGGGAGGTAAGTGTTAAAATATTTTCCATCTTTGTAAACGAAAACATGTTTTCTTTAAAAGAATATATAAATCAAAAGGATTTTTCCATTATGTCTTCTTAAGCAAAATCTACATAGGATGGTATAAGGAAGGGAATAAAAGGTTCATAAATAGAGGCATGGAGAAGCCATTTAAATGTTAAAAATTAGCATAAGCTGCAAATAAGTTTCGATAATGTTAAAAATATGTTGTAAAATATCTTTTTTTATTTGTTCAGTTATATTAATTGGCTCATCTTTGCATGCAGATAACCTAAACAATCTTTTTGCCTTAAAGACTAATACCTATTAAAACCTATAAAGAGGGCATTTGCGAAAATGCCCTCTTTATGCATCTATACGGTTCATGTAATTTCTATAAATTGGTCTCTTCGATTTTAGATGTAATCCTGCTGATCGCTTCATGAAGTTCTTCTTCCGGTAGGATAATATTAAAATTCCCCCAGAATTCATTATCATATACAAAATTCATATCCGAAAAGACGGTGGTCTGAGGAAAGGTTTCGTTCCGCATAAAGCGGGAAACATCTTCTGTTTCTATATCGCAGGTTACCATTTCAAACCAGGTATGGACAGGGGAAGAGAAAAATTGTTTTTTTGTTCTTATTTTAAAATGCAGATCTCCTCGTATATGATTAATATAGTATTTCCCATTCCAGTATTTATAGGAAACGGCATACTGCACTTTATCCAGTTTTAAAGAAAGGTTCCGGCTCTTTTTTTCAATGAACATGGAAGTGGCGGCTTTTATATGATCAGGGTTCATTTCAAATTTAGCCATTAATAAAGCGTCATTTTCGGTATCAATATATAAGTCACCTTTATAAAGAGGTTCTTTCATAGAAGCACGTTGTTCGAAAGTGATTACATTCGCCATCCGGTCTTCAATAAGGGTCAGGTCGGTATGACGATATTCATAATTACCTAAACTTTCCGGGGATAAAAAGTCCGGTAAATTTTTGACTAAGTCAAGCAGCAGGCAGGCATTCACCCCGGATTTAATTTTGGTAATGATCGTATCCTTTTCTGCGGTGTTACTGATTTTCCGCATTTTAAGAAGCTTTACCTGATCTGTCCGGAGTGTTTGCAATGGATTTTTATAAACCTTAAATACGGCTTCAGACAAATTGACAAATCCTTTCTTCCGTTCTACACCTTCTCGGTAGAAAGTCGTAAAATAGACAGGGGTAGAAGCATAATTATCTTTCCGCTTATCCAGCATGTCTCTGATAATCTTTTGTGGGTTGACCAACCTCACAATCACTTCCTGGATAGAGATATTTTTAGGCTCAAGGGAGAACGTGGTATGATGGTTAATTAAAACAGCGATATGGACTTCCTGTGGAAGATATCCTACATGGGAAAAGTAGAGAGAACCGGTAGAGAGAGAATCCGGAATATTCAGGCGGAATTCTCCGTTTTGATTGGTAACTGTTCCTATAGAACTATTCCTGATACCGACTGTTCCAAAACTAATAGGCTCCTGTGTCTGCTGATCGATGAGGATTCCTTCTATGACAGCATACGGATTGAAAGGTTCCACGCTCTTTTTTTCTTCTGCGACTTCTTTTTCAGGAGGTAACTGTATCAGAATGTGATTTCCTACACTCCGGAGGGTAAGATTCCTGTTTTGTGTGATCTCATAAATAGCACTTCGGACGGTATATTCCCCTTTTTTTATTCTTACCTGTTTCTCGTTATTTATGATCTGGCTGTCATAAATAAAAAGTACGCCGGATTGTTGTGTCACATTTTCCAGTAATTGATAAATGCTACCTTTGGTTTGGGACAAATAAATTTTCCGGTCAAGCATATCTTCAGTTTGAGCTTGTATAGGACATATCCAAAGCAGGTTCACTATACAGGCTACAAAAACAGATAGATATGAGACTGTTTGCTTCATTTAAAAGGGGTTAGTCAGAAATAAGTAACATGTTATTCTCTTTTTCATATTTTAAATTCAATGCCAGGCAAATCAATTCCGCTACCTCTTCCGGACTATGGCCGGAGAAAGTCACGGTTAGTTGTCTGTCTTCCAGAGAAGGAGTCGTTTGTAAAAAAATACTGTCATTTTCTTTATTGAAGACATGTAAAATGTTTGCCAGTGATTCATCTTTAAACCGTTTATAATTCTTATAGTAAGAAAAAGGATCCAAACTTTCTGTTTTCTTTATTTTCAGTGAATTGGCCGCGAACATTGAAACAGTCTCACCTGCTGTGACATAGACAAATTCTCCGTTTTCTTTCAACGTCACCTTTACTTTTCCACTTTCAACTCCTAATTCAAAGTCATTACTCCCTGCGTTTTTTACGTGAAAGGCTGTGCCGATCACTTCTATCTGCACCTGTTCTGTTTCAATCAGGAAAGGTCTTTCCCGGTTTCCTGTCACATTAAACATGGCATTTCCCTGTAGAGCAACTTCTCTTTTTTCGGAAGCAAAATATTCCGGATATTGAAGTTGGGTGTTATCAGCAAGATATACAATGGAACCATCTTCCAACGTTTTAACCAAAGTGACCGCTCCTTTTTCATTGTGCAGAGTCACTAGTTCCTTTGTAGCGGAAGAATCTGTATTTATAAAATACAGAGCCGACACACTACCTATCATAAGGAGGACCGCTGCTGCTATCCATATCTGTAGAAACCGGGAGGAGGTTCTTTTATGAACCTGTTGGGTTAACAGCCCATCCTTTTCCAATCTGGAATAGACCGTATTCCAGGCCTGGTCAGTATCTACTATATTTTTATTTTTTATCTGAATCATAATATACTTGTATAATCATCTATTTCTTTCCTTAATGCCTGAAGCGCCTTCGTCATCTCTGCCTCCACTGTTTTTACGGAGACAGACAATGTAAGAGCTATATCAGCATATTTTTTACCTTCGAAGCGATGCATCCTGAAAATCCGTAAACGTCGTTCTGGGAGTTTCTGTAGGGTTCTGTCAATGGCTTCCTGCAACTGATTCAGTTCCATTGCCTCTTCAGGTGTTGTTTCAGCGTTTTGCATATCAGACAAAACGGTTTCCCGGTACCGGTTACGTACTTCCAGATGTCTGCAATATTGGAGACTACGGTTTTTAACCGATTTATATAAGTAGCTTTTTATGGAATGATAAAGCTGTAATTCGTGTTTGTCTTTCCAGAATAAATAAAAGACCTCCTGAACAATCTCTTCCGCTACTTCCATTTGATGGGTTATACCTGCGGCATACTGGCAAAGAGGGGAGTAGTAAAGCCTGAAAATCTTTTCGTAGGCCTTTACATCACCCTCTTTTATTTGCTTTAGTATGAACAGGTCGTTAAACATAGTCTCCGGAATGTTTCACTAAATGATATACCTCTCAAATGTACAAAAACTAAATGAAATTTTATCGCTGTTGTTTTCTTAATCTGTTCACCGCGGATTCTAAAGATTCCGTAGGTTCTATGATATTATAACTTCCCCAGAAATCTTCATCCATGAAATCCGAGACTTTGTCAGAGAGTGACTGAGTTGCTTTAAAGGAATTTCTGTGAGTGATCGCATTGACATTTTCGGTTTGTGTGTCTGTGACTACCATTTCAGAAAGTATCGCGTAATTGGTAGAAAATAATTTTTTCTTCCAGTCACATTTAAAACGAACCTCATTCCGTATGTAACTTAAATAGCTCAGATTATTCCGTTCGGTATAAGTAACAATAAAGGAGACTTCGATCGGTTTAAATCTAAGTCCGAAAGGCTTTTTCCTTAAGATAGCCTGTGTCGCTTTGTTCGTGTCATCCATGTTTAAATTGAATTCCGCACGTGTAAAGGCCAATCTTTCTTTATCAATATACAGTTTACCATAATATAAGGCATAGGGCAGAACAGCCTGTGGTTGGAAACTGATCACATATTGCGGACGGTTATCAATCATAACGGATTCTTCCATACGGAAAGCGTAATAGGGTAACACCTCCTGGTCTAATAGTAATTCCGGATTTTTTACTACATCTACATACACAGACAAATTTGGTCCTCCTAATAATTTGACCACTAATGTATCACTTTTCCGTTGGCTGAGTAAAGAACGTCCTTTATAGATTTGAACGCGGTCTTTGTCTACATTCATATCACTGTAAGGTGTTTTATAAATGTCAATCACCGCTTCCGAGATATTGATATACCGGCGGCCTTTCTGTGCTGTCTCCCGGTAGAAGCCAGTTAACATATTATGTTGTGGCGTGTAGTTGACAGCGATTTTCTTAATCGCTTCTTCTACCAGGTACCGGGGTTCACGTGCACGGACGATCACCTCATCTAAAATATTCGCACTGGGAGCAAGCATCACGGAATAGTTTGTGATATCTCTTCCGGATAGAGGAATAAAGGAGTTCAGGTAGCCTAAATGAGAGACCTCTACCTCTTCCGCATGAACAGTTTCCCGGATCTTGATAGAAAATTCCCCGTCCGCATTGGTTACTGTCCCGATATTGGTTCCCGGGATCGAAATGTTCACATACTCTAAACGCTTTTTCGTTTTCTCATCTTTTACCACACCACTCACAGTGATGAACTTCTCATCTTCTTGTGCCTGTAAGGGGAATGTACTTACCAGTATACCAATAAGCAAAAAGAATCCCATAGTTTTTTTACACAGAGCTTTCATAATTGTAGGTATTAAGTGAATAAATTTTCTCTTTCTACCTATAAGATCCCTCAGCCAATAAAAACCCTATGGGAAAATAAAACTTTTTTCTTTTTTTATCCGGTGATGATTTCCGTATGTTTCTTATATTTTTTCTGTAGGCTTTTCAGTTCAAAAGCCAGGACCATCCGGAAAATTCCTACAAATAAAAGAATAAAGGCTACTACATATACGATAGTGGCAGCTCCAATAATGGGTCGCCAGAAAACACCGATCGCACATAAAATAGCCAGTACACCAAAAAACAAATACCATCCCCAGTTACTTTTCACGTATTTACGGAGGTCAAAAGCATACCCGATAATAGAAATTCCACGGAATAATAACCAGAAGGCCAGGACATAAGGTAAAACAGCCAGGCTTAAACCCGGATTTGCGATCAGGTATATCCCGATCACGAGGTCAAGAATTCCACCTGCCAAATACCAACCCCAACCTGAGATCGCGTTTTTTATTGTTCATGGCAAATACGATCTCAAAGATTCCTCCTACAATAAGAGAGATACTAAAAAGTATACTGATCGCTATATAACTGGCTATCGGAGTAAACAGAACACAGATACCAGCAAGCACATACAAGATTCCTAATAATAAGGAGAGCCACCAGTTTTTAACAGCATATCCCAACGGATTATTGATAGTTTTCATATATTGTAATTTTTAATTATTGAAATTAAGATGTTAACAACCCTGAGAAATAAAAGGTTGCTAAAGACTTTTATATTAAGGAATATAATCTTTTTTCTCCATATCCGGTGATATCTAATTCCAATCCTCGTCTTAATTAACTTGTTTGACCTGAGTGCAATAAGCATTTGACCCATGTCCACCACCCAAATAACACAGCAATACATACACCTATTGAATATCAACACTTTAAGTCTTTACCTCTAAACGGGCACCCCACAAAACCCGTGGTTACACCCACCCGTTTACCCTATTTGATACCAACTCATGTAGGTAAATATGTAGGCTAATTAATAGGACTTACATGGCAAATAAGATGAATTAAAGTATGTCATATTCAATTAATTTCAAAGGAGAACCGTCAAAAGACGGCATGGTCAAGATAACCATGATCTTTTACAAGACAGGAAGTAACATCACTCCGTCCAATCCTTACACTGCCGTCAGTTTCCAGCCTGAAAGTGGTATGTCCTTTAGAAAAACCACATATCCCATTTACAGATATAGTGTTATTATCGCCGGCAATTGTCTGATGCAGAAATGAAAAATCTCCAATTGCCACACCCGAAACTGTCTGGTCTTCATGTTTTAAGCCCGCAAAAATCTTAGGTGTTATAAGCTGGTTGCCATTAATCTCCGTTTTATTCGTATTCCATTCCTGTACCCAATCCAACAGATTAGCGTCTGTTCCCGGTTTACCATCCGACAGCCGCACCAAAGAAACCTGTCCGGCTGCAATTATCTTTTTTTGCATAGTTAGGGAGTTGAATTTTTATTCAAGAATAGGTAGATACGGAAAGGTTAAGGTTAACCCAGGCTGTTTTTACCGGGAAGTAAGCTCTTTGATAAGAAGGGGCAGGCTCCTGTTAGCACACGGATAGGCTCCTTATATCGAAAAGGAGCTTGTATATTTACTGAAAAGGAGCCTGTCCGAGAAGGTAAATAGAGCTTGTATATTGGAAAAAAGGTTACTGTATGTTGGAAAGAAAGAGCTTATATGTTTAGAAAAAGGTTACTGTGTAAGGGGGCAAAAGGTTACTGTATAAATGGTAAAAAAGAGCCTGGATAAAAAGTAGAGGCCGGTTCTGAAATGAATCCGGCCTCTTATCCGCTTGGATAACTTTGTTGTTAAGTAGGAGTGAGAGCCTCTATTGAAATAATATTTTTTAGTATATAGTTTTCTATGTATCTCTTTGATGTTCTCAATCTGAATGGAATGAAGTTAGATATGTTCCAGTGGATAAATAATGCGGCCTTACATATCTAATTCATTCTTCTAAAAGCTCTTCCGGTACGCTATAGGCATCCACACAAATATCCTCAACAAAAACATAAGTTTATATTCCTTTTTAGTAAGCTGCGTAGAATTTATTTCCTGAAATTCTATAGAATTGATGAATAAGAATAGTGCCTTCCTTCTCTTACAGATAGTAATATTTTAATGAATGTGATATGAGTAGAGAAGTTTTCCACTAACTTTGCGGGATTATTTATTTTTTAATTAAGAAAATAAAAACAGCAGACTAATTATGAAAGGGATTGTTTTAGCAGGTGGTTCAGGAACCAGATTATATCCTATTACGAAAGGAGTTTCCAAACAGTTATTACCTATATATGATAAGCCGATGGTTTATTATCCGCTTTCTGTACTGATGCTGGCTGGAATCAGGGAAATTCTTATTATTTCTACCCCACAGGACCTTCCGGGTTTTGAACGCTTATTAGGGGATGGATCTGATTATGGGGTCACCCTTTCCTATGCCGAACAACCTTCTCCGGATGGTCTTGCGCAGGCCTTTATTATTGGAAAAGAGTTTATTGGTTCTGATTCGGTTTGTCTGGTTTTAGGCGATAATATTTTTTACGGACAAAGTTTCATCCGTTTGTTAAAAGAGTCCGTGAACAAGGCGGAACAAGAGGGCAAAGCAACTGTCTTCGGATATTATGTAACGGACCCGGAAAGATATGGTGTGGCTGAGTTTGATGTGGAAGGAAATGTTTTGAGTATTGAGGAGAAACCGGAAAATCCGAAATCCAATTATGCAGTAGTCGGCCTTTATTTCTATCCGAATCAGGTGATAGAGGTGGCGGAAAATATTAAACCTTCAGCTCGTGGCGAATTAGAGATCACCACAGTGAATCAACAGTTTCTGGAAGAGAATAATCTGACTGTTCAATTACTGGGACGTGGATTTGCCTGGTTGGATACTGGTACACATGATTCTTTGGCAGAGGCCTCTACTTTTATTGAAGTAATTGAAAAGCGCCAGGGATTAAAAGTTGCCTGTCTGGAAGAGATAGCGTTCAGAAACGGATGGGTCAATAGGAAAAAGCTGGAAGAAATGATGACTCCTATGCTGAAGAATCAATATGGACAATACTTAAAAGCTCTTTTGACGCAAGATTAAAATAGAAAATGAATAAGGATAGTAAAATATATATAGCCGGACATCGTGGACTGGTAGGTTCGGCTATACTTGAAAATTTACGTAAGAGAGGATATACAAACTTTCTGTTACGTAGCCATGCCGAATTAGACCTGACAGATCAACAAGCCGTAAATCACTTTTTTGCGGAAGAAAAACCGGAATATGTATTCCTTGCGGCTGCCCATGTGGGGGGGATTATGGCAAACAATACCTACCGGGGAGATTTTATTTATATTAATCTGATGATCCAGAATCATGTCATCCATGCTTCCTATATTAACAATGTAAAGAAGCTCCTCTTTTTAGGGAGTACCTGTATATATCCCAAAGAGGCCCCTCAACCGATGCCGGAAGATTGCCTGTTGACCTCTCCTTTGGAATACACCAATGAACCGTATGCCATTGCAAAAATCGCAGGGATCAAAATGTGTGAAAGCTATAATCTTCAGTATAAAACCAATTATATTTCCATTATGCCTACGAACCTGTACGGTCCTAATGACAATTTTAATCTGGAGACTTCTCATGTGTTACCTGCCATGGTTAGGAAAATACATTTAGCCAAATGTTTGTCTTTGGGAGATTGGAAAGGTGTACGCCAAGATCTGCAAAAACGTCCTGTAGAGGGTATTCATGGTGAATCATCTGAGAATGAAATTAGGAATCTACTGGCTAAATATGGAATATTCCCGGATAAAGTGGTATTATGGGGAACCGGAAGTCCGATGCGGGAGTTTTTATGGAGTGAGGATATGGCAGATGCCAGTGTGTTTATTATGGAGAAGATAAACTTCACGGATCTGACAGAAGGAAAAAAAGAAATTCGTAATACACATATCAATATAGGTACAGGAAAGGATCTTTCCATTAAAGAACTGTCAGGGCTTATTCAAACCATTACCGGTTTCGGCGGACAGATCTTTTTTGATGCTGACAAACCGGATGGTACGATGAAAAAGTTAACGGACGTATCCAAGTTACACGCCCTCGGATGGCATCACCAGATTGAAATAAAAGAAGGTATCGAACGTATATATAACTGGTACCTTAATAATATAAATATATAATCTAAAAACACAATAACCCATGAGTAAAGTTGCTCTTATTACAGGAATTACAGGCCAGGATGGAGCCTATCTTGCAGAATATTTAATTAAAAAAGGATATACCGTACACGGCATTAAACGCCGTTCGTCTATGTTTAACACGGATCGTATTGATCATTTGTATCAGGATCCGCATGTTGAAAACCGCAATCTGATCTTACATTATGGTGATTTGACAGATAGTTTGAATCTGACCCGTATTATCGGGGAGACACAACCGGATGAGATCTATAACCTTGCGGCCATGAGTCATGTGAAAGTAAGTTTTGACACCCCGGAATATACTGCCAATGCAGATGGGATAGGTGTGCTACACATACTGGAAGCAGTACGTTTATTAAATCTTACCTCGAAGACTCGCATTTATCAAGCATCAACATCTGAATTATATGGGTTAGTACAGGAAGTACCCCAAAAAGAAACAACTCCTTTTTACCCCAGAAGTCCGTATGCCGTTGCCAAGCTATATGGATACTGGATCACTGTTAATTACCGGGAAGCATACGGGATGCATGCTTCTAACGGTATTCTTTTTAACCATGAATCTCCTCTGAGAGGAGAAACGTTTGTCACCCGTAAGGTTACCCGGGCCGTTTCCCGGATTGCTTTGGGAATGCAGGAAAAGGTATATATGGGAAATTTGTCTGCTCAACGGGATTGGGGGCATGCAAAAGACTATATCCGGGCAATGTATGCTATTCTTCAGCAGGATGAACCCTCAGATTATGTGATAGCTACCGGTATCACTACCACCATCCGTGATTTTATACGGATGTCTTTCGCTGAGATTGGCCTGCAGGTTGATTTCAAAGGGGAAGGTGTTAACGAAGTTGCTGTGATAAACTTTATTGATGAAAATGTGTTTATAGAAAAAGTTGGAGAAAGCTATTTGGAAAGTTTGAGAAAACGGATAGGAGAAGAAGTGATCGGGGTAGACCCCACTTACTTCCGCCCTACGGAAGTAGAACTTTTAATTGGTGATCCGACTAAAGCCCGCGAACGTTTAGGTTGGGTACCTAAGTATTCTCTGGAAGCATTAGTGGAAGACATGATGGCCAGTGATGTGAAAGAGATGAAAAAAGAATCTTATTTGAAAGAAGGGGGATATAATATTCTAAATTATTTCGAATAAAAATCAACAATTTAGAGTTTCGGGTTGTTATAAACAAAAAGGGTTAAATTGAATTTAAATTAGGCAGCTTATAGTAGTATATTTTTGGTAAAAATGATTGTTTAATTAAAATGTTGATGTATATGAAAAGTAAAATTTTTATTTTGGCGTTGTTGTCAGGCTTTATCTTTTCTGTGGCTGCGCAAGAATATGCCCCCCAAATAGGGTATAGTAACGAGCCCGGCTCTAAAACGAATTTCAAGAAAAATGGAGCTGGCGACAACTGGTTTATCGGAGCAGCAGGTGCTATGAGTGTTCTATTTGGAGACCAGAACGGCGAAGCTGATTTTAAAGATCATCTGAATGCAAATCCACAATTATCTATCGGTAAATGGGTGAATCCTTATTTCGCTATGCGTGTTCAGTTCAGTGGTGGTATTTTGCATGGATTTGAAGGAGACAATGCACAATTTATGCAACATAACAGATTTGTATCCGGTCACTTTGACTTTATGTATGATGTAACTAATCACTGGGGCCGCTACAATGCGAACAGAGTATTCCGTTTTATTCCCTGGATCGGTCTTGGTTACTCACAACGTTTTGAAAGCCAGGGTATCCCAAGAGCAGAATCTCCATCGTTGAACGCTGGTATCCTTACCATGTTCCGTTTAAGTAAACGTGTAGACTTCACGCTTGAAGTTCAGGGATTCCTGTTGAATGAAACGTACAACCGTGTTGAAATGGGTAAATTGTCAGATGGTATCGGACAGTTAAGTGCGGGTCTTTCTTTCAACTTAGGTAAAACAGACTTCGAAGTGATCGAGCCGATGGATTACGCTTTGTTAAATGACCTGAATAGCCGTATCAATGCTCTACGTGCAGAAAACGAACAATTGAGCAGACGTCCGGTATCTTGTCCTGAATGTCCACAGGTAGTTCCTCCGACTACAGTAAATAAATTTGGAGAAAATGTAGTACGTTTCCGTATCAACAGCTCTAAAATTGAAAGCAACCAGGAAGTGAACATCCATAATACAGCTAAGTTCATTAAAGAAAATAATGTACGTATTAAAGTAGTAGGATATGCTGATAGAAACACAGGTACAGCACAGTATAACATGGCACTTTCTGAAAGACGTGCTAAAGCTGTTGCTCAACAGTTGACAGACAAATATGGTATTCCTTCAAGCCAGATCACTATTGAGTGGAAAGGTTCAGAAGTTCAACCATACGATGTAAACGACTGGAACCGTGTAGTAATCATGAGTGCAGACTAATCATAGTATTTGAAATAGTTATACAATTAATAAAAGAGTCTCCTGTCCGGGAGGCTCTTTTTATGTATATACAATTTCATAACTGGCGGTATGTTCATTCGTACATATTTACTGAATTATTGGGAGAATAATTAAAAGAAAGGAGTCTTCTGAAAAGGGATAATCCTTTCTTTTTATGTATGAATTTTATTACCTTTGTGCGATTTTATCATAGAAGTATGGAATTCAATAAAAAACGTGGCTATCTTATTCAATGGTTGATAGGAGTTGGGGATTTATTAATCCTCAATTTACTCTTTTTTGCTATCTATTACGGATTAAGTGATTTCTATACGGAAGCTATTACGGCCAATTTGCGGGAAATAGTGCTTTTTTTCAACTTCTGTTATTTTTTTGCCCTTTATTTTATTCCGATCCAATTGCATGTCTCGGTGGTGTTTATTGATGAAATTGTGAAGCGGGCTTTTGCTTTAATGACGTTTCTCATCTTTCTTTTTTCTACCTGTCTGATCTTTTTAAATGTCGGGGATGTGCTGGCCACTTTTCTCGTGGTTTATTACTTTTCTTCTATTATTGTCTTTTCTCTCTGGCGGGTTTTAGTCCGGGTGATGTTAAAGATCTATCGAAAAAAAGGATATAACTTTAAACGGGTGATTATTGTAGGAGCAGGTAAAAATGGTATAGAATTATATCAGGTTATGAGAGAGGACCTTACGTATGGTTTCACTATCATGGGCTTTTTTGATGATAATAAGGCTTTGAAAGATGTTCTTCCTGACTATATCGGAACCACGGACGAGGTAGAAGAATTTGTACTGAAGAACCATGTGGATGAGATCTATTGTGCACTGCCCGGTACAAAAGATGATAAAATCCTGAAACTGCTTAATTTTTCAGAGAAACATATGGTCCGGTTCTTTATCGTACCGGAATTTTACCGGAATGTAAAGAAAAGCCTTATTCTGGAGATGATGGAGTCTGTTCCTTTATTGTCTGTCCGGAAAGAACCTTTGCAGGCTGCTTACAACCGGGCGATAAAAAGAGGCTTTGACATTGTCTTTTCTTTCATTATACTGATCACGGTTTATCCGGTAATGTATCTGATCATTGGTTCATTAATAAAACTATCGTCTCCGGGTCCGGTTCTTTTCAAGCAAAAACGAACGGGTTTACACGGACAGGATTTCATGTGTTATAAGTTCAGAACTATGAAAATGAACACGCAGGCAGATACTACTCAGGCAACCAAAGATGATCCAAGAATGACCCGCTTAGGTACATTCCTGCGAAAAACTAATTTAGATGAATTTCCTCAGTTTTTGAATGTGTTAAAAGGAGAAATGTCGGTAGTCGGACCTCGTCCGCACATGTTAAAACATACCGATCAATATGCGGCACTTATTGATAAATATATGGTTCGCCATTTGGTCAAACCAGGCGTGACCGGTTGGGCACAGGTGACTGGTTACCGGGGAGAGATCAAAACACTGGAACAAATGGAAGGCCGTGTGAAAAGAGATGTATGGTATATTGAGAACTGGACCTTCTTTCTGGATCTGAAAATCATTGTCGTGACCATCATCAATATGTTCCGGGGAGAAGAAAACGCCTACTAAACGTTAAACTGCACACTTTCTCTTATTTTGTGTAATCCTTTTTGTTTTTTATACTATCTTTGCAGGCTATGGGAAGGATTGTAGCGATAGATTATGGAAGAAAACGGACCGGGCTTGCTGTGACGGATACTCTTCAATTAATATCCAATGGACTGGAGACTGTACCCAGTGGAACAGTGGTTCAATTCCTGAAAGAATATATCCGGAAAGAACCTGTTGATTTATTTGTTGTAGGTCTTCCAAAGCAGATGAATAATGAAGTCTCAGAGAATATGCAATATGTAAAGGCATTTGTTACTCATCTGCAACGTACGATCCCGGAAATTCCTGTGGAATATTATGATGAACGTTTTACTTCGGTACTGGCCCATAAAGCCATGCTGGAAGGAGGACTGAAAAAGAAAAAGAGGCAGGATAAAGGGTTGGTGGATGAGATCAGCGCTACGATTATCCTGCAATCATATATGGAAAGTAAAAAATTTCAGAATAATAAGTTATGATTTTACCAGTATATCTATATGGTCAACCGGTATTGGGAAAGGAAGCAGAGGATGTTCCTCAGGATTATGCCGGTTTAAAAGAATTAGTTGCAAACATGTTTGAAACCATGTATCATGCGGATGGTGTGGGGTTAGCAGCACCACAGGTGGGCTTATCTATCCGTTTGTTAGTGATTGATGCAGATGTAATGGGAAAAGATTTTCCTGAATGCCAGGGGTTAAAACGTGTGATGATCAATCCGGATATTGTCGAACGCAGTGAAGAGACAATCGCACTCGAAGAGGGATGCCTGAGCTTGCCCGGTGTTCATGAAAAAGTGGAAAGAGCCGGTAAAATCCGTGTAAAGTATGTCGATGCGGATTTTGTGGAACATGAAGAAATCTTTGAAGGGTTTGCTGCGCGGGTTGTGCAACATGAATGCGAACATTTGGATGGACACGTTTTTATCGATAATATTTCTGCCATCCGCCGTCAGTTGAATAAAGCAAAACTAAATAATATTATTAAAGGTACGGCCCGTTGTTCTTATAGAGCAAAAGCCGTGGGAAAATGAAAATTAAATTGATACTATGACAGACTTAATCAAAAACATTCAGGCTCTGCGGGAGAAAAAAGCTGTTGTTCAGATGGGTGGTGGTGAAGCTGCCATTGAAAAGCAGGTGGCCATGGGTAAATTAACAGCCCGTGAACGTATACTTTCTCTACTTGACGAGAACTCATTCCAGGAATATGATATGTTCGTAAAACATGATGGACGTGATTTCGGAATGGATAAAAAGGAGTTTCCTGGTGATGGGGTAGTAACCGGAACCGGAACTATTTTTGGAGCTCCTGTATGTATTTATGCACAGGACTTTACTGTTGCCGGAGGTTCTTTAGGGCTACAACATGCCCGTAAGATCACAAAGATCATGGATCACGCATTAAAGATGAAATGTCCTATCATTGGGGTCAATGACTCGGGAGGTGCGCGTATTCAGGAAGGAGTAGGAGCTCTGGCCGGTTATGGTGAAATCTTTTACCGTAATACCATTGCATCCGGTGTGATCCCCCAGATATCACTTATTTTAGGTCCTTGTGCCGGAGGTGCGGTCTATTCTCCAGCACTGACAGACTTTGTTTTTGTAGTAGAAAATATCTCTAAAATGTTTATTACTGGTCCGAATGTGATCAAAACTGTTTTAGGAGAAGACATTTCGATGGAAGATCTGGGCGGTGCACGAGTGCATGCGGAGATTACCGGGAATGCTCATTTCTATGCAAAAAGTGAGTTGGAATGTTTTGATCAGATCAAACGCCTGGTGAGCTTTATTCCATGGAACAATCAGGAAAAAGCGAAATCCATAGAGCCTAAACAGCCGTCGAGCAAACTGAATATAGATGAAGTGGTTCCTTCGGATCCGAAACAACCGTATGATGTACGGGATGTGATCAAATGTATTGTCGACGACTCTGATTTTCTGGAAGTACAGGAATTATGGGCTGCAAATATTGTGATCGGTTTTGGCCGTATGAATGGTGAAACCGTTGGTTTTGTCGCTAATCAACCGATGGTCCTGGCCGGTGTACTGGATTGTGATAGTGCAGATAAATCTGCCCGCTTTATTCGTTTCTGTGATTCTTTTAATATCCCCATCATTACGCTGGAGGATATGCCGGGTTATTTGCCGGGAGTAGATCAGGAGCATGCCGGTGTGATCCGTCACGGAGCGAAAGTGTTGTATGCTTATTCAGAAGCTACTGTACCTAAGATCACTGTCATTTTACGCAAGGCTTATGGGGGAGGCTATATTGCTATGAACTCACGTCATTTAGGAGCTGACTTCATGTTTGCATGGCCGGGTGCCGAAATAGCTGTCATGGGGCCGGAAGGTGCCGCCAACATTATTTTCCGTAAAGAAATTATGGAAGCGGAAGATGAAGAAGTGATGCGTCAGGAAAAAGTGAAAGAATATATTGAAAAATTTGCCAATCCATATGTGGCGGCTTCCAAAGGTTTCATTGATGCTGTTATTGAACCGAAAGAAACCCGTTCTTTATTGCTGCATGCGCTGAAGCTTTCTGTATTGAAAGAAGAATACAGACCTGCGAAGAAACATGGATTACCACCATTCTAATTGATTCTTTTACCTATGGAAAAAAGGAAGAACTGGTAGATTTTGTAGTTACTGCCCGTAAATACAAAACATTACTTACCAATAAATATAAGAAAAGACAGGTCTGGCAGAAGCCTTTACCTGGAGAGATCCATTCAAACCTTCCCGGAACAATTATTAAATTAGAAGTTCAGGAAGGAGAAGAGGTTAAAGAGGGACAATTATTGTTAATCCATGAAGCTATGAAAATACTGAACCGGGTAGTAGCTCCTGTAAATGGGAAAGTTACCTCGGTGGAAGTAAAAGAAGGGGAGAAAATCGGAAAAAATCATTTGATGATTAAAATTGAGCCTAAGTAAGATAATTTCCTTATTTTTGCCTTTCAATCAGTTGAAACAGCGATGAAGAAGGCTATTCTCTTTATTTTACTACAGATATATGCATTTACATTAGTTGCCCAGATTAATACGGATCGTGTACTGGCGATTGGACGGAATGCTTTATATTTTGAAGACTACGTCCTTTCTATACAATATTTTAACCAGGTTATTAAATCAAAACCCTGGTTAGCTGAGCCCTATTTTTACCGGGCGGTGGCGAAAATACAATTAGATGATTATAAGGGGGCCGAAGAAGACTGTTCATTATGTCTTCAACGGAACCCCTTTTTAGTACAGGCCTATTATGCCAGAGGAATTGCCCGCCAGAGTCAGGATCTGTTTGACGGTGCTATTCAGGATTATGAAAAAGGGTTGGAGTTTAAACCCGGAGACCGGCAGATGATGGTTAATCTGGCAGTGGCTTATATCCAGAAAAAAGACTTTGACGGAGCCGAAAAGATTTTTGAGGACCTGATTACCTCTTATCCTAAATACTCTATGAGCTATATGACCCGGGGAGCTATGTACCTGGAAAAAGGGGATACGATCCGTGCGTTGGCAGACTATGATTCAGCCATTGAACTCGATCCTTATTATGCTCCTGTTTATGGAAACCGGGCTATTGTGCGGTATCAGACTAATGATCTCGACGGAGCCTTAACCGATTTAAATGAGGCGATTCGTTTAAGTACCCGTGAAACAGGGTATTATATCAACCGGGGATTGGTTCGTTATCAGATGAACGATTTGCGGGGGGCTATGGCTGATTATGATCAGGTGATCGCTATGGAAAGCCGGAATCTGATCGCTCACTTTAACCGGGGTTTATTAAGATTCCAGGTAGGGGATAATAACCGGGCTATTGAAGACTTTGATATTGTAATAGAGGAAGAACCGGACAACTACATGGCTTATTATAACCGGGCACTGCTTCGTTTGGAGACAGGCGATAATTTTGGAGCAATCCGGGATTTTGATGTGGTACTGAACCAATATCCGAATTTCATACCTGGTTACTATAGCCGTGCGGAGGCAAAACGCAAAATGAATGACCATACGGGTGCAGACCGGGATTACTGGACTGCGTATGAAATAGAGAAGAATATGAAGAATGGTGGCCAGGGAGTGGCATCCGGCAATCTGGCTTCACAGAATCCTTCTTATAATGAGGAAGAAGGGGAAAATACCCGTGAGCAATCCGATACGAACATCAATAAGTTTAACAGATTGGTGGTATATGATAAAGAGGAAGAAAGAAAGAGTAAGTATCAGAGTGAAGTGCGGGGAAGAGTGCAGGACCGGAATGTCCGTGTCGATCTGGAATCCCAGTTTATTATTACCTATTACGAAAAACCGGATCCGGTTAAAAAGTTAGTGTACTATGATAAAACGATTGAGGCCTATAACAACCGGATGGTGCTTCCGCTTAAATTACGTCTGACAAACGAAGAGGCAGCCTTAACGGAAGACCAGATCGCGGAACATTTTGCATCCATTGATGAGTTCTCTTTTAAAATTGATGAACAGCCAACCAATGCGGATGCTTATTTTGGTAGGGCACTGGATTTTATGTTAGTACAGGATTTTGCAGAAGCAATCAGTGATTTTGACAAAGCAATTGATTTAGATCCTTCTTTCTCTTTAGCGTTCTTTAACCGTGCAGTGGTTCGTTATAAGCAATTGGATTATACTTTGGCGCAGATTTCCAATGAATTGGAGGATATTTCCTCTTTGAGCCTGAATCTGAATCCTTCCCGTCCGGTGACGCCGGGAAGAAGTACACCTGATGCAACTGCTAACATGGCCAGGGATAACAAACGGGCGTATGAACATGAGTTAATTGTGCGGGATTATGATATGGTTATCCGGTTGAACCCGGAATTTATATATGCTTATTTCAACAGAGGGAATCTAAGATGCGCTCAACGGGACTATCGGGCAGCTATACAGGATTATAATGAGGCTATTCAACGGGATCCGGAATTTGCAGAAGCCTATTTTAACAGAGGGTTAGCCCGTCTTTCCCAGGGAGATGCAAACCGGGGAATTGCGGATTTGAGTAAAGCCGGAGAATTAGGTATCATTAATGCTTATAGTATTATCAAAAGGATGACAGTTTCCAATTAACGCTGTATCTTTGGTTTATAAAAGCATATAAAAAATATGCATCTGTAAAAATTAATATCAGAAAGGATTAAATGTTAATTGCCATATTGTCAATTATCAATTTAATCCTAAATTTGCACCTTAATTGAATTTTGAATAACAGTAAAATAGAATATGATAAAGATTACATTTCCTGATGGTTCCGTACGGGAGTATGCAAAAGGTACGACTCCTATGCAAATAGCGGAAAGTATCAGTTCCCGTTTAGCACAGGAAGTTTTAGCTGCTGAAGTAAACGGAGAAGTCTGGGATTTAAGTCGTCCGGTTGAAGAGGATGCTTCTATAAAATTATTAAAATGGGATGATGAGCAGGGAAAACATGCTTTTTGGCATTCCAGTGCTCACCTGATGGCGGAAGCTCTGCAGGAACTATATCCAGGCATTAAGTTTGGTATTGGACCTGCTATTGAAAACGGATTCTACTATGATGTGGATCCGGGAGAAACTACGATTAAAGAAAGTGACTTCCCGGCAATTGAAGCAAAAATGCAGGAACTGGTGGCCAGAAAAGAGGCTATCAACAGAGAAAGTATTTCCAAAGAGGATGCCCTGAAGATGTTTGGCGACCGGAACGAAATATATAAAACAGAGTTGATCAGCGAGTTGGCAGATGGTACGATCACTACTTACACACAAGGAGCATTTACCGATTTGTGTCGTGGTCCGCACCTTCCCAATACATCTTATATCAAAGCTGTAAAAGTATTAAGTGTGGCCGGAGCTTACTGGCGTGGGGACGAAACCCGTAAACAGTTAGTTCGTTTATATGGTATTACTTTCCCTAAAAAGAAAATGCTGGATGAATATCTGGTGATGCTGGAAGAGGCTAAAAAAAGAGACCACCGGAAGATCGGCAGAGAGCTGGAGCTATTTACTTTCTCTCAATCCGTAGGAGCCGGGTTGCCGATGTGGTTGCCACGTGGCACTCAATTACGCCTGAAGTTAGAGGACTTCCTGAAACGTATCCAGAAAAAATATGGCTACCAACAGGTAATTACTCCACATATCGGAGCGAAACAGCTATATGTAACTTCCGGACACTACGCAAAATATGGAAAAGACTCTTTTCAGCCTATCCATACGCCGCAGGAAGGAGAGGAGTTTTTGCTGAAACCTATGAACTGTCCTCACCACTGTGAGATTTTCAAGGCATTTCCCCGTTCTTATAAAGACCTGCCAATCCGTTTTGCGGAATTCGGTACTGTCTACCGTTATGAACAAAGTGGGGAATTACATGGTTTAACACGTGTACGTGGATTTACCCAGGATGATGCACACCTGTTCTGTCGTCCGGATCAGTTGAAAGATGAGTTTCTGAAAGTTATGGATATTATATTCATCATTTTCAAGGCACTTGATTTCGAGAACTTTGAAGCTCAGATCTCTTTACGTGACCCGAATAATAAGGAAAAATATATCGGTACGGATGAAAACTGGGATAAAGCGGAAACAGCGATCGTGGAAGCTTGCCAGGAAAAAGGACTGAAAGCAAGGATTGAATATGGTGAAGCTGCATTTTATGGTCCCAAACTGGACTTTATGGTGAAGGACGCTCTGGGCCGTCGCTGGCAGTTAGGAACGATCCAGGTAGATTACAACCTGCCGGAACGTTTTGAACTGGAATATACCGGTGAGGACAACAAAAAACACCGTCCGGTTATGATCCATCGTGCGCCATTTGGTTCTATGGAACGCTTTGTTGCGGTACTGATCGAACATACCGGGGGTAAATTTCCTTTGTGGCTGACTCCGGATCAGGTAGCGATCATGCCGATCAGTGAAAAGTTCAATGAATATGCCTGGGGGGTAGCCCGCCAGTTGGAAGAACAGGATATTCGTGTGGTTGTGGATGATAGAAATGAGAAGATCGGACGTAAAATCCGTGATAACGAAATGAAACGAATCCCTTACATGTTGATTGTTGGAGAGAAAGAAGCGGAAAATAATGAAGTTTCTGTAAGAAAACAGGGTGAAGGTGATAAAGGTTCGATGAAAATTACTACATTTGCAGCGCTTTTAAATGATGAAGTTGAAGAAATGATGAATCGTTGGCAAAATACAAAGGATAATTAAAACTAAAATAACGAGGAGAATAAATCTTTTTGAATGAAGAAAGACAACCTGAAAGACCAGTATAGAATCAATGAACGCATTCGTGTTCGTGAGGTTCGTTTAGTAGGTGATGATGTAGAACCTGGAGTATATTCTACTTCTGAAGCATTGCGTATGGCGCAGGATCAAGGACTTGATCTGGTTGAAATTTCACCGAATGCTGCTTCCCCCGTTTGTAGAATAACCGATTTTCAGAAATTTCTCTATCAACAGAAAAAGCGTCAGAAGGAACAGAAAGCCAAATCTGTTAAAGTGATAGTGAAAGAGATTCGTTTCGGACCACAGACAGATGACCATGATTATAATTTCAAATTGAAACATGCGAAAGGTTTTCTTGAAGAAGGAGCCAAAGTGAAGGCATATGTATTCTTCAAAGGACGTTCGATCCTGTTTAAGGAGCAGGGAGAAGTATTATTGCTTCGCTTTGCCAACGACCTGGAAGATTATGGAAAAGTGGAACAGTTGCCCGTGTTGGAAGGAAAAAGAATGATTATTATGCTTTCTCCTAAAAAAGTGGCGGTAAGCCCTGCTAATCCTAAACCTCAGGTGAAAAAGGTCATTACAAAACCTAAACCTGCTGAACCCACTTCTGAGGAAAAGAAAGAAGAAGAATAAAAAAATTACTCCGGAGGGAGTAACACATGATTAATAATTAAATAAAATTTGGAAAATGCCTAAGATGAAGACTAATTCCGGTGCCAAAAAGAGGTTCGCCCTTACCGGATCAGGTAAAATCAAAAGAAAACATGCTTTTAAGAGTCACATTCTGACAAAAAAAACGAAAAAGCAGAAAAGAAATCTTACACACACAGGCTTAGTTGCTAAAGTTGATACCAACAGTGTGAAAGAAATGCTTTGTTTGAAGTAACCCTTTTATCAAGCGAGTTTTTAGTTAAAGATTTTTATTAACCGAATGTTTTTAGCAATTCAAGAGCATCTGAAAAGATGACGCTAACATTCAAAACAGATTAGAATTATGCCGAGATCAGTAAATCATGTTGCTTCAAGAGCAAAAAGAAAACGGATTTTAAAACTAACCCGTGGTTATTACGGTGCCCGTAAAAACGTTTGGACTGTAGCAAAAAATACCTGGGAAAAAGGTTTAACCTATGCATTCCGTGACCGTCGTAACAAAAAACGTAGTTTCCGTGCATTATGGATCCAACGTATCAATGCGGCTGCACGTTTGGAAGGTATGTCTTATTCACGTTTGATGGGAGCTTTACATGCTAATGGAATCGAGATCAACCGTAAGGTGTTGGCTGATTTAGCAGTAAACCATCCGGAAGCTTTCAAAGCAATCGTAGCTAAAGTGAAATAAGTAAACACTTTATAAAAGACGTTATAAAGAGCCTCTCACCAGAGGCTCTTTTTTTGTGTAAAAACGGAGGATTTAAGCCAGTTTTTAACACTAAATTCTTTGGTAGTTTCAATCTTATATATATATTTGTAATAAGAAAAAGATGAGTTAAGCCGCACTTGTTCGATTGGGAAACTCATCAGTTTATTATAATTCCGAGACATAGCTCTTGTTGTCAATGGCGGGCCGCGCCCTTCGGGGTATGCTTAGCACGGCGGATTACAAAGACTTCAAAGCACTCAAATCCTGTCTACGGAGTTTGTTCATATCTACAGTGCGGCTTTCTTTTATATACAAAGGAGAAACTTCATACGGGGTTTCTCCTTTTGTTTTTTCCTTTGTATATTTACGCCATCAATAAGCAAACCATGAAAACATGCTTATTGCCAAAACATAAATCAAATGCCTTTCAGAAACATATCAATAAAATAAACAATTTATGAAGAAGCAATTGACGACTTTTTTACTGTGTGGCAGTCTGTTTGCCATGGCACAGGAGCCGGTAGATTTTGTAAATCCATTTATTGGAACCAGTAACTATGGAACCACCAATCCGGGTGCGGTTTGTCCTCAGGGGCTCATGAGTGTAACTCCCTTTAATGTGATGGGATCGGAAAGTAACCGGTTTGACAAGGATAGCCAATGGTGGTCTACTCCTTATTCGGCAGATAACGAATACTTTACAGGATTTTCTCATGTAAACCTGAGTGGAGTAGGGTGTCCGGAATCAGGAAGCCTGTTACTGATGCCGACATCAGGTAAAATAAATGTAGACTATCATGAATATGGTAGTAAGTACACAGATGAAGTCGCTCATCCGGGATATTATAGTAATGTACTGTCTAAATATGGTATTAAGACAGAAGCAACTGCCAGTATGCGTACCGGTTTAAGCCGTTTTACGTTTCCAAAAGGGCAGGGTAACATTCTTCTGAATTTAGGTGAGGGACTGACCAATGAATCCGGGGCGACTGTTCGGATGGTAAGTGATACGGAGATTGAAGGAAGTAAGTTATTAGGAACTTTTTGCTATGTCCCTCAGGCTGTTTTTCCGATCTACTTTGTCATGAAAGTAAGTAAAGCACCGAAAGAAATGGGCTATTGGAAAAAACAGCGTGAGATGAAAGGCGTTGAAGCTGAGTGGGATATTCACTCCGGAAAATATAAGATCTATACTCAGTACAACCGGGAGATGAGTGGGGATGATATTGGTGTCTGGTTCACCTACGATACGGAAGAGAATGAACAGATCGAGGTGAAAGTAGGCGTTTCTTTTGTCAGTATTGAAAACGCTCGTTTAAATATGAACACAGAGCAACCAGGCTTTGACTTTGATAAAGTGTATGCCAACGCCCGTAGCCAGTGGAACAAGGACCTTTCCCGTATTAAGGTAGAAGGCGGAACAGAAGAAGAAAAGATTGTATTCTATACTTCCATGTACCATCTGTTGATCCATCCGAACATTCTTCAGGATGTGAATGGCCAATATCCAAAAATGGAAAGCCTGGAAACAGGTCATACAGATAAAACCCGTTACACCGTTTTCTCTTTATGGGATACTTACCGTAATGTAAGCACCATGATGACTTTATTGTTCCCGGACAGACAGATGGATATTATTAATACCATGTTGGATATGTATAAAGAAAACGGCTGGTTACCTAAATGGGAACTCTACGGACGGGAAACATTCACCATGGAAGGGGATCCGTCTATTCCTTATATTGTGGATGCATGGATGAGAGGATTACGGGATTTTGATGCAAATTTTGCTTATGAAGCGATGCGAAAAGGAGCTACTACTCCCGGGGAATACAATCTTTTACGTCCGGATGCGAATGACTACTTTAGTAAAGGATATGTGCCTCTTCGTGAACAATATGACAACTCTGTCTCTCATGCACTGGAATATTATATAGCGGACTGGAACCTTTCTAAATTCGCTCAGGCATTGGGTAAAAAAGAGGATGCAAAACTATTCTATGACCGTTCTATGGGGTACAAACACTATTATTCTAAAGAATATGGAACTTTCCGTCCGATCCTGCCTGACAAAACATTTTATTCCCCTTTTGACCCGTTACAGGGTGCAGATTTTGAGCCTAATCCCGGATTCCATGAAGGAAATGCATGGAACTATACGTTCTATGTTCCTCATGATGTGAAAGGACTTGCAAAATTAATGGGAGGACAAAAGAATTTCGTGGATAAACTTCAAATGGTGTTTGATAAGGGCTACTATGACCCTGCCAATGAGCCGGATATTGCTTATCCTTATCTGTTCAGTTACTTTAAAGGAGAGGAGTGGCGTACTTCAAAGATTGTTCGCCAGTTACTAAAGGATTATTATAAGAATGCTGTGGATGGACTTCCCGGAAACGAGGATACCGGAACCATGTCAACCTGGGCCTTGTTCTCTATGATGGGATTTTATCCTGCCTGCCCGGGAGATGTGAACTTTGTGGTTACTTCTCCGGTGTTTGACAAAGTGACGATCCAACTGGATGAAAGATATTACCCTAAGGGAGAGCTGGTGATAACTACGAAAAAGAGTTCACCGGATGCTATTTATATCAAAAATATAAAAGCAGGAGGTAAAGATGTAAAAGGATTTACCCTTTCTCATGAAGAATTAGTCAATGCAGGAACCCTGGAGTTTACGCTGGATTCCTCTTCTAAATAAGGAAGATATTATTTATCTGCTAAGAGCCGTCCGGGATATCCCAGACGGCTTTTTTATTAATAATTGATACTACTTTCTGTTTTTTTAAATTCCTTCCTGCTCTTCATTTTGTCTGAACCAGTTATCTTTACAGTTGAAATGAATAGCAAACAGCAATATATCAGGGCTGTCTTAGAAGAACAATATAATGAAGTGATTGCAGTCCCTGAGAAATTTATACAAAGTGATCCCATCCAGTTTCCAAGACATTTTAAGGTACAGGGAAGTGATGAGAAAGAAATACTGATCAGTGCTATTATTACAGCATGGTTCACTTTTGGAAGGAGAAGTGTGATCCTTAAAAAAAGTGGAGCAGATCCATAATCATATGCTCCGGACTTCCGGTTCTCTGCAAGCTTACATTCTGGGAAGTGAATATATCTCCTATTCTAATGATCATACCAGTATTTACCGTATGTTCAAAGGAAGGGATTTTTATTATCTCTGCTCATGTATAGAAGATATTTTACGTAAGTATGATACATTGACAATCTCCCGTTTTATTGAAGATATTCATACGTCTTTATGCTTTGAAGCGGCAGACTATCATTGCTTTGGAAAACCCCGTACCGTAAATAAACGTCTTCATATGTTACTGAGATGGCTGGTACGTAAAGATGCCATAGATATAGGAATCTGGGAGTCCTATGGTCCGGAGAAACTACTCATCCCCCTGGATACCCATGTTTCCAATATTGCCGCGCAAATATGGAAAGACCTTCCAAAAGGAGACAACCTAAAGAAAGTCCATCTCATTACAGACCGGCTAAAAGAGATTGACCCGGCAGATCCTGTTAAGTTTGATCTTTCTCTTTTCTCTATTGGACTGGATAAATTAAACATTCAATGGGGCATTTAAAAAGCCCTGTTTACTTCCTTCCATAAATAATATAGGAACCGTTAGTTTAATCCATTATGCTTTACTGGATATTGATTCAGGTTCTCTTCTAATAAAGAAAAAACTACCTCTCTTTTATCCGGAGGAAAGAGCTTTAACCAGAATCACAACCAGCCACATTTCGTGTTATATTCTCATTTCTATATTCTTTCTTTTTCAACAGATAAAAATAAACGTTTTTCCGCATCTATTTTTAGCTTTCGCTTGTTATTTAAATAAGTTAGATCAATTAGTACGCTCCATGGAAAAACAAAAACGTATTTTTCGTCTGAATCCTATCCATTTTTGTCTATTCTTTTTTATACTTGGCATGTATACCTATACCATAGAGAGAATAGAAAGTCTTCACTCACCTATACAATCCGGGCACATACCGGAGATCGAAGATATTTCCTTTTTTTCTTTCCCGGAAACTTCTTTTATTTTATTTCATCAGGGAAATAGCCCGACAGACCAACGAATGGAGTCTATCCTTGAAAAATGGCAACAGAGTGAAAAGAATCCGGTACATATAAGTAAGGTAGATGTGCTGAAGAATGAAGAAATAGGAGTAGAGTACCGGATCTCCGGCACACCCTGTATTGTGATATGTAAAAATGGATTTGAAGTGAACCGTATATTGGGAGTAGTTCCTCTTTTCAACCTGAAAAGTATTTACAAACGAATGAATTGATACACAATGAGCCAGTCAATAAAAATCTTTTTGCAAGTGAATAAAGTGGTCCTGATTGGTATACTGATTGGAGCCATCTTAGGATATATCTATTGGGAATATATTGGATGTTACTGGGGAACTTATCCACTTTCTGCGGTCTGTTGGATAAATTGTTTAACCGGTGGTATTATGGGTGGATTTGTCTGCTCCTTTTGGGTGGAAGAGAGATAATTACACTCTCTCCTCTTCCTCCAAAGATGATAATTCTTCTACTAAAGCCTCCCCAACCTTTAAAGCGGATTGTGGATTTTGTCCGGTGACTAACCGGTGATGGACAATGACATAGGGATGAAAAGGCTGTGTTTTTTCATATAAAGCCCCATGCTCTTCCAGCGCTGTTTCCAACAAAAAAGGTACAACAAATTCCATACCTACCTGTTTTTCTTCCTCATTGGTGAAACCTGTCATTCTTTTCCCGTCAATCAGAAAGCTATTATCACTTAAACGGATATTTAACAGGCCCGCAGGGCCATGACAAACTGCACTTACCAGGCCGCCGTTTTCATAGATCTCTTTCGCAATATCGGCTAATTGCCTGTTTTGCGGCAGATCCCACATTGCTCCATGTCCTCCGGCATAAAAGATCGCATTATACAATTCCGTATGCACTTCATCTGGTTTCATTGTGTTCTGAACTTTGTAATGGTAAAGCTCATCTTCCCAAAACCGTTTATTCACCGGATCATTCATATCAAACCCATCCACTGGAGCTGCTCCTCCCTGAGGACTTACGAAATCAATCTCATACCCGGCTTTGGTTAAAACACTCCAGGGATGGGAGACCTCTGACAGATAATATCCGGTTTTTTCTCCCGTATCACCCTTTGTCCCATGACTGGTGACCACAAATAATACTCTTTTATTCATATATTAAAACTCTTTCCTGTAATGGTTGAAACACTTTTTCTCCCGGCTCTTCGGCAGGTATACCAAACGGCATCTCTGCAATCAATCTCCAATAAGAAGGAATATTCCATGTTTCAGCCACCTTCTCATCAATTAGCAGATTATAATGCTGTAAGGAGGCCCCGAAACCTGCATCTTCCAGCATTACCCACAAAGCAAACTGGTGCATAGCAGATGTGTGCTCTGCCCACTGACCAAATTTTTCCGCATAGGTAGGCATGGCATCCTGTAATCCTCTCACAACCATTTCATCTTCATAGAACAGGATTGTCCCATATCCGGATGCAAAACTATGATTGATCTTCGCTTCTGTTTTTGAATAAGCCTCTTCATTCAGGATTTGTTTCAGTGTTTCCTTTGTAATATCCCAGAATTTCGTGTGTTGCTCTCCCAGTAATAATACCAGGCGGGCTGACTGAGAATTAAAAGGAGAGGGTACATGCAGAACCGCGTGATTAACCATATCCTTGATTTCCTGGTCAGATATAGGACTTTCCCTTTTCAATGCGTAATAACTTCTGCGATGCTCAATGGCATCTTTTACATTTCTTTTCATAACTCATTTGTCTATTGTTTCTATATTAAAAACAAATACCTGAAAAAGATTGTTTTTTAAATTACCTTCTTTCCTTTTTACTTATTCAAATATGTAGAAATTGAGGATTTATCAGAATCCTATTTTATATACCTATTGTGTATTTTTTGTATCCGGTACGTCGATGAATAGGCCTGAAAACTGATAATCCTATTAATTTTTATAAACTTTCTTTGGGAATTAATGGAATAAATATTTACCTTTGCACCCCGTAAGCCATGGGTAAATCCTGAATTACATATAAAAATCTCAGATTCAGTCCGGATGCTAGTTCAGAATAAGAGATTTGCAAACAATTTAAAGGGTTAAATAGTTGTGGGAATGAATTTTTATTCTTTACTTTGCGCCCTGATTACGAGATTATAAGTATATATTTGTTTAGCACAAAATAAAAATAAGATACGAGATGTCTAAAATTTGTCAAATTACCGGAAAAAAAGCAATGGTTGGCAACAACGTTTCTCACTCTAACAAGAAAACGAAACGTAGATTTAATGTTAACCTGTTTACTAAAAAGTTCTATTGGGTAGAACAGGATTGTTGGATTCGCCTGAGTATCTCAGCTGCAGGTCTACGTACTATTAACAAGTTAGGTTTGGACGCAGCAATTAAACAAGCGGCTGAAAAAGGTTATTTAAACGCTTAATTTAGGAGGATATAAAAATGGCAAAGAAAGCAAAAGGCAACAGAGTACAGGTTATCCTGGAATGCACAGAACACAAAGAAAGTGGAATGCCTGGTACTTCCAGATACATCACTACTAAAAATAGAAAAAATACAACTCAAAGATTGGAATTGAAAAAATATAATCCAATTCTGAAGAGAATGACCCTTCATAAAGAAATTAAATAATAAATAGGAGATTAAACAATGGCAAAGAAAGCAGTTGCATCATTTAAGAAAGGTGACGGCCGTACTTATTCAAAAGTAATCAAGATGGTAAAGTCTCCAAAAACAGGTGCTTATATCTTCCAGGAAGAAATGGTTCCTAACGAAGCAGTTAAAGATTATTTCGCTAAATAAGAAATATATACATAATCTTGAAAGGCCTCTTTCCTTTATGGAAAGGGGCTTTTTATTTCTTTTATGTCTTATCCATTCTTTTTCCGTATCTTTTATAGATTACATCCTGATGATAATCTGTTACTATCAGAACATAATTCCGGAAACTCATCACTCCTGTCCCGGGTGGCTATATAAAAATAGAGGAAATCAGGTCATAAGTTTGAAAGAATTATATGCAGCATCAATAGAAATATTTTCTTATTTTTGTTCAGTTAATTCTTATAAGTAATAATAACTGATAAATAAATTAATCGTTATGAAGTTTGAAGTATCCAGTACAGCTCTACTGTCTCGCTTACAGTCTATAAGCAAAGTTATTGCATCTAAAAATTCTCTACCGATCCTGGATAGTTTCCTGTTTGATCTGAATGGAAATAAGTTAACAATAACCGCTTCAGATGCTGAAACCCGTCTGGTTACTTCAGTAGAAGTGATGAATCCGGATGGTGCCGGACTGTTTGCCGTGTCGGCTAAGATCTTATTGGACCCGTTAAAAGAACTTCCTGAACAACCGTTGCAATTTGAGATAAATGATGATAATCTGGAAATTTTTATTCATTTCCAGAATGGTAAATATAATTTCATTGGACAGAAAGGGGATACCTATCCTCAACAAAAGCCATTAAGTGAGACCGCTATTTCACTAACCATGGCTGCTCCGACACTTTTGAATGGGATCAGCAGATGTCTTTTCGCAACCGCTGATGATGAACTTCGTCCGGTCATGAATGGTATTTACTTTGACATTCATAACGAAGATATTACTTTTGTTGCTTCAGATGGTCATAAACTGGTAAAGCTGCGTAATATGGCTGTGCAATCACCGGAAAGAGCTGCTTTCATTTTACCTAAAAAACCGGCAAACTTATTGAGAAGTGTTCTGGCGAAAGAAGGAGAAGATGTGCAGATCCGTTTTGATGATAACAATGCTTATATAACCTGCTCTAATTTCGAAATGGTTTGTCGCCTGATTGAAGGACGTTATCCGAACTACAACAGCGTTATTCCACAGGAAAACCCTTATAAAGTAACGATTGACCGTATTTCCTTCCTGAATGCACTTAAACGTGTATCTGTTTTTTCTAATCAGGCAAGCAGTCTGGTGAAACTACACTTAACGGAAAGTGAAATGGTGGTTTCCGCACAGGATATTGACTTCTCTACTTCCGCAGAGGAGAAGATTGCCTGCCAGTTTGACGGAGCAGAACTGAAGATAGGATTTAAAGCGACTTATCTGATTGAAATATTAAGTAACATCAATTCGGAAGAGGTAGTATTGGAATTGGCTGATCCCTCCCGTGCAGGTTTGATCGTTCCTACTGAAAATGAAGAGAACGAGGATCTGGTCATGCTACTTATGCCGATGATGTTAAATGACTAATTAACAAGAAATGCAATTAAACCTCAGAAACCCGTTAGTCTTCTTTGACCTGGAGACAACGGGTATTAATATTGTAAAGGACCGGATCGTAGAGATCTCCTTTGTCAAAGTACACCCCAATGGAAAAGAGGAAAGTAAAACCCGCCGGATTAATCCAGGGATGCCTATTCCTCCGGAATCTACTGCTATTCACGGGATAACCGATGAAGACGTAAAAGACTGTCCGACTTTTAAAGAGGTTGCCAAATCTCTGGCAGCCCAGATTGAAGGATGTGACCTGGCAGGATTTAACTCCAACCGTTTTGATATTCCGATGCTGGCAGAAGAGTTTTTGCGTGCGGGAGTAGACCTGGATCTGAACAAAAGAAAGTTTGTAGACGTTCAGACTATTTTCCACAAAATGGAACAACGCACGCTTTCGGCTGCTTATAAATTCTATTGTGATAAGACACTGGAAAATGCCCATACGGCAGAAGCAGATACATATGCGACATACGAAATCCTGAAAGCACAGTTGGATAGGTACCCTGAGCTTCAAAACGATGTGAATCATCTGGCGGAATTTTCCTGCTTTAATAGTAATGTTGACTTTGCCGGTCGTATGATCTATAATGAGGAAGGCAAGGAGGTGATCAACTTTGGTAAATATAAAGGCCAGTTAGCAGAGGAGGTGTTGAAAAATGATCCGGGCTATTATTCATGGATCATGAATGGTGACTTTCCTCTGAACACAAAAAAAATGTTTACGGAAATCAAACTAAGAGGATTTAACTCCAAATAAGCAATGAATAATTTCGAATTCTGTAATCCGGTAAAAGTTGTATTTGGGAAAAACACTATTCAACGTTTATCAGCTTTGATCTCTCCGGGTAATAGAGTACTGATGGTCTACGGAGGAGGAAGTATCAAAACGAATGGCATCTATGAACAGGTCATGGATGCCCTAAATGGATTTGATGTTACTGAATTTGCCGGTATTGAAGCAAACCCACACTATGAAACCTGTATGAAGGCTATACAGCTGGTGCGGGAAAAAAAATAGATTTCCTCTTGGCAGTCGGAGGAGGTTCTGTGATAGATGCCACTAAGTTTATTGCCGCGGCCACCTTTTCAGAAGGTGATCCATGGGAAATTCTCTCTAAAGGCAAACCTGTTCGGAAAGCACTTCCGTTAGGGGCTGTGATTACGTTGGCGGCTACCGGATCGGAAATGAATGAACGGGCTGTTATCTCCCGTGTTTCCACGCAGCAGAAGCTCAATTTTATGAGCCCATTCGTATTTCCCCAGTTCGCCATACTGGATCCTCAGGTGACCTATTCGTTACCGGCCCGTCAAACTGCTAATGGGGTAGTGGACTCCTTTATTCATGTAGTAGAGCAATATCTGACCTATCCGGTAAATGCCAAAGTACAGGATTACTTTGCAGAAAGTTTAATGAAAGTGATTGTAGAAGAGGGATCAAAAGTACTGGAGCATCCGTACGATTATGATATACGGGCCAACCTGATGTGGGCTGCTACCAATGCTTTAAATAGCTGGATCGGACAGGGAGTACCCCAGGACTGGTCTTCCCACCGGATTGGATATGCACTCACCGCCCAATTTGGTTTGGACCATGCGCAGACATTAGCTGTGATTTTGCCGGGAGTCATCTCCTATATGCGTAAAGAAAAAGAAGAAAAGATCCTTCGTATGGGAGCAGTAATCTTTGGAGTTACGGAAGGTAGCTGTGAGGAACGGGTAGAAAAAACAATCCGGGCAATGGAAGAATTCTTCCACAGGATGGGATTGCAGACTCGCCTTTGTGACTATCAGATCACAGAACAGGATTTGGACAAATTGGTGGAACCCATAAAAGAAATGGGGTGGCAATTAGGTGAACATGGCAACATTACCTGGGAAGTTGCCCGGGAAATTTTAATGTTACGTTTGTAATAAAATAACTACAGGTAACGTTTTAATCTTAGGTTATAAATCAAACATGTTACAAGGAAAGAAAATCATATTAGGGATAACCGGAAGTATTGCTGCCTACAAGGCCGCTTCTATTATTCGCGGATTGGTGAAGAAAGGGGCGGAGGTACAGGTTGTGATTACTCCGGCAGGAAAAGAATTTATTACACCGATCACCTTATCTGCTTTAAGCAACCATCCGGTGATTAGTGAATTTTTCTCAAACCGGGATGGTTCATGGCATAGTCATGTCGACTTAGGATTATGGGCGGATGCTATGCTGGTTGCTCCGGCTACAGCTGCCTCGATTGGTAAGATGGCCCATGGTATTGCTGACAATATGCTAATCACAACTTATCTGTCCTGCAAAGCACCGGTGTTTGTGGCTCCGGCTATGGACCTGGATATGTTTGCCCATCCGACTACCCAACAAAATATAGAATGTCTCCGTGGATTTGGTAATTATATCATTGAGCCGGGAGAAGGAGAGTTAGCCAGTCATCTGATCGGCAAGGGTCGTATGGAGGAGCCGGACAGGATCATCGAAGTGCTGGAAGAGTTTTTTTCCGGACAACAGGATCTTCAAAAGAAAAAGATCTTGATTACGGCCGGTCCGACCTATGAAAAAATTGATCCGGTCCGTTTCATCGGAAATTATTCTTCCGGTAAAATGGGATTTGCATTGGCTGAAGAGTGTGCCCGGAGAGGAGCAGAGGTGACCTTAATTACGGGCCCTGTTTCTTTATCTGCTACTCATCCGAACATTCAACGAATTAATGTGGAATCGGCAGAAGAAATGTATCAGGCAGCTACTTCTCATTACCCTGGGACGGATGCAGGAATTTTATGCGCGGCAGTAGCCGATTACCGTCCGGAGCAGGTTTCTCCGGAGAAAATCAAACGGGAGAAAGAAGGAGAAATACAACTCCGCTTAGTTCCGAACCAAGATATAGCAGCTTCTCTTGGAGCAATTAAAAAAGAGGGACAACGATTAGTCGGGTTTGCACTGGAAACGATAGGTGAACTGAAAAATGCCAAAAGAAAACTGGAAAAGAAAAACCTGGATTATATTGTTCTAAACTCTTTACAGGATTCAGGAGCAGGCTTTCAGGTGGATACCAATAAGGTCACTATCATTGACAGAAGTGAGGTAATCACTGAATATCCTTTAAAAGGGAAAAATGAGGTGGCGAAAGATATTATCAATAAGCTGGCAACATTATTATCATGAATATAAAAAGGACTCTGTTTTTTATCCCTTTGTTCCTGCTTCTTTTTTTAATAGAAGGCCGGTCTCAGGAGATCAATGCTCGCGTAACGATCAATTATGATAAGATCCAGACGACTAATACCAATCTGTTTACGACCTTACAGAATGCGCTTACTGAGTTTATCAATAATCGCCGGTGGACAGATGCGACATTCAGTGTGAGTGAACGGATCGATTGTACGATGACGATTATTCTGGATGAAATGAATGATAATAATTTTACCGGTGAAATACAGATCCAGGCTCGCCGGCCGGTCTATAATTCCAGTTATACGACAACTTTGCTTAATTTCCGTGACCGGCAGTTGAACTTTGAATATACGGAATATGAGCCATTGGAATATTCTGAGCAGACCTTATATAATAATCTCACAGCTACTGTGATGTTCTACATCTATGTTATTCTGGGACTTGATTTTGACAGTTTCTCTTTGAAAGGAGGAACTGCCTACTATCAGCAGGCTCAACAAATCGTGAATCTGGCACAGTCCCAAAGTAGTTGGTCCGGATGGCGTGCTTTTGATACGAATAATAATCGTCATGCTGTTATAACAGCACTGACAGATAATGCTTCTGAGTTTTTCCGTCCGATGTGGTATACTTACCATAGGAGAGGACTGGATGAAATGGCTGCAAACCCGGATAGGGGACGGACGACAATCATCGAATGCTTACCTGCCTTGGAACAAGTCCGGAGTACCCGCCCCTCTTCAGTCGTGATGCAAATATTTTCAGATGCTAAACTGGATGAGATCGTGGCCATCTATTCAAAAGCCAATAGCCAGGAAAAGCAGGTGGGATACAAAATGTTGAGTAACCTTTATCCTGCGGAAACATCCCGTTTGGAATCCATGAGAAACTAATCGAACTTTTATGCTGAAATCTCTATATATACAGAATTACGTATTGATCGATAATCTCGACATTCGCTTTGATGATAGTTTCTCGGTTATCACAGGGGAGACTGGTGCCGGGAAATCCATTATTCTTGGAGCTTTGTCTTTAGTATTGGGACAAAGGGCAGATGGGAAGAGTATCAAAAGCGGAGCAGATAAATGTGTGATTGAAGCAGTCTTTGATATTTCCAAATATCAGTTAGAACCGCTTTTTCAGGCGAAAGAGATGGAATATGATTCGGAGATCTGTATACTCCGAAGGGAATTGTTTGCTTCCGGTAAGTCAAGAGCATTTGTAAACGATTCTCCTGTTCCTTTGACCTCTATAAAAGAATTAGGAAGTTTACTCATTGATATTCACTCCCAGCATCAGAATCTGTTACTGGCCGATAATCAATTTCAGTTAAACGTAGTAGATATCATTGCTGGCAATAATGATCTATTATCTTCCTACCAGTCTGAATATTCACGTTATCGTGTTTTAAGAAAAACCTGGAAAGAGTTGGTGAACAGAGCAGCACAGGCAAAACAGGAAGAAGATTATATCCGTTTTCAGTTAGACCAGCTGATAGATGCCCGGTTACTGCCTAATGAACAAGTAGAGCTGGAGCAGGAGTTGGAAACTCTTTCTCATGCGGAAGAGATCAAAGGATCTTTATATAAAATATGTGAATTATTGAATGGGGAAGAGGTTAGTGGAATTCAGCTAATCAAAGAAGCACTCTCTACTTCAGATTCATTGGAAAAATATTATGTCCGGTCTAAAGAATTTACGGAACGACTCCGGTCTGCCTATATTGATCTGACCGACCTGGCATCTGAAATAGATGTACTGAAAGAAGATATTGAATTTAATCCGGAACGACTTCTATGGATCAATGACCGGTTGGATTTAATTTATACCCTCCAACAAAAACACCATTTGTCTACAATAGAAGAGTTAATCTTACTCCAGGAAAACTATCAACAGCAGTTAAAGCAGATTGATTCTTTTGATGAACAAATCGAGGAAACCCGGCTTCAATCGGAAAAAAGTTATGAGCAATTGCTTCAAATCGCTGTTAAGCTTACGGAAAGCCGGAAAGAGGCATCTCTGTTGATTGCCAGGAAACTGGTTCAGATGGTTACTCCTTTAGGAATGCCTAATATTCGTTTCCGGATAGATTTTGTACAAAAAGATCATCCGGAGAATAATGGTATGGATGAAATACATTTTATGTTCTCCGCTAATAAAAGTGGGGATCTGGAACCTGTTGCCCAAATTGCCTCCGGAGGAGAGATTTCCCGTTTGATGTTATGCCTGAAAGCAATGATTGCAGGGTATAAAGCCTTGCCAACTATTATTTTTGATGAGATTGATACAGGTGTATCAGGAGATATTGCGGATAAGATGGGAAATATTATGCAGGAATTGGGAAATATTATGCAGGTTATTACAATTACCCATTTACCCCAGATCGCTTCTAAAGGAAAAGAACATTATTTTGTATATAAGAAGGATGAGAATAATCGGACAATTACCCGGATCCGGCAACTGTCCGGAAAAGAGCGCACCATAGAAATAGCCCGTATGCTGAGTGGGGCTACCCTGACGGATGCGTCTATTGCAAATGCAAAAGAACTATTAGGAGAAAGAAATTAAGAGAAATGAAAGAAAATGAAATGATATTTGGCATTCGTGCCGTAATTGAGGCCATACAAGCCGGAAAAGAGATTGATAAAATCCTGGTCAAAAAGGATCTTCAGGGAGAATTGGTACAAGAGTTATTTAAAGTGATGAAAGGACGGGATTTATCCCTCCAACGCGTTCCGATCGAACGACTTCACCGGATCACACGCAAAAATCATCAGGGAGTGATTGCCTTCATATCTTCCATCACCTATCAACGGCTGGAAGACATTATTCCTTTTCTCTATGAACAGGGAAAAAATCCGTTTATTGTTCTTTTGGACGGTATTACAGATGTTCGTAATTTTGGAGCGATTGCCCGTACCTGTGAGTGTGCAGGAGTAGATGCGATTGTTATTCCTTCCAAAGGGAGTGTCACAGTAAATGCGGATGCAATCAAGACCTCTGCCGGCGCACTGCATATTATTCCCGTATGTAAAGAAAAAAACATTAATCAGGCTATTCGCTATTTGAAAGAATGTGGAGTGAAAGTATTTGCTGCCAGTGAAAAGGCTGCTGAGAACTACACTTGTGTCTCTTATGACGGTCCGGTCGCTTTGGTTATGGGGGCAGAGGATACAGGAGTTTCTACAGAAAATTTGCGGATCTGTGACCAAATAATCAAAATACCTATTTTAGGAACTATCCAATCCCTTAATGTATCCGTTGCCACTTCCGTACTGGTTTATGAGGTAGTCCGCCAGCAGATGAATGAAACAACTCATTAATAATAATAGAAGATTGAATATGAAAAAAGTAATTTCTACTACCGATGCACCTGCGGCTATTGGTCCTTACAGTCAAGCTATCCAGGCAGGAGATATGTTGTTTACATCCGGACAATTAGGGATTGATCCTACGACCGGGGAATTTGTTCCAGGAGCCGTACAGGATCAGACAACCCAGGCTTTTAAGAATATCCAAGCTGTTTTAGATGCAGCAGGATATAACATGAATGATATTGTAAAAACAACCGTATTTTTAGCGGATATGGGAGACTTCGCTGCTATGAATGAAATCTATGCTGCTCAGTTCGATAGTAGTTTTCCTGCCCGTTCCGCAGTTGCAGTAAAAACATTGCCCAAGAATGGTTTGGTTGAAATAGAAGTAATTGCTGTTAAAAGACTTTCTATAGCAAGCCTGTAAAAGATGATTCTCTAATAAAAAGTGCTGTATATGAGTCCGACTCCTATACAGCACTTTCTTTTTTGGGTAAAAAGATTGTTTATTTACCTAATAAGTAGCTATCAATTTGTTTTATGAATTCCTCCCGTGGCAGAGCACCCATAGCAATCTGAGGCTGTCCTTCTGCCGGAATAAATAAGAAGGTTGGAATACTCTGGATCCCAAATGTAGCTGCCAGTTCTTTTTCCTTATCTACATTGATCTTATATATAATAATATCATCTTTATATACGCCTGCCAGTTCACTTAGGATAGGAGAGACCTTTTTGCAGGGTCCACACCAGTCTGCATAGAAATCAATGATGCAAGGCTTATTACCTTCATATACCCACTGATCCTGATTCTTTTCGTAATCGAAAACCTTCGTTAGAAAATCAGCTTTATTCAGCATCACAACTTCACCTTTGGATGCTTTTTCACTGTTTTCAGGATCAGGTTTAGCGGACATCGTACAACTTACAAGAAGCAGCACCATTAAAAGTGTAAAGAGATTATTAAATTTCTTCATATAGTTACTAAGATACTAAATTAATAATAGCCACAAAGTTAAAAGAAAAATTGGTATAAACCCGCATCAAACCTATAAAGAAAATTAATACTGTTAAGTAAAAAAACACATCAAAAGTTTGCATCTTAAAAAATAATCCCTACCTTTGCATCGCGTTTGAGAGAAAGCGTAACAATAAACTGGAGAGATGGCAGAGTGGTCGATTGCAGCGGTCTTGAAAACCGCCGTACTGAGAGGTACCGGGGGTTCGAATCCCTCTCTCTCCGCCAGTAGACACTGAAAAAAGAAGAAAAATCCCTGTAAATGACTCATTTACAGGGATTTTTCTTTTTAGTACACGGCAAGTTGATGCGAAAAAATGCAAGTTCGAGGTGGCTTATTCGGTGGCATAAAATTGTCGTCAAAAAAATGCCACCGAATAAGGTTTTAAAGCATTGAATTGCAGTATATTGCTTACCTGATTTTGCGCTTGAAATTAGTAGTTTTACAACCAAAAAAATCAAGTGAAAATGGAAAGAACAACTTTCAGTGTCCTTTATTACATTCGTAGGACTAGATTAAACAGAAATGGTGAAGCACCTGTTTTTCTGCGATTAACAGTAAATGGTGTGCGGGTAGATGCAAATCTGAAAAAGACTGTAAAGCCGGAACAATGGAGTTCGGCAAAAGGGAAAGCGATAGAAAAGGATAGGTATACTAAAGAACTTAACCTTTATTTGGACTCTGTAAAACTCCGTATCATGAAAATACAGCGTGATATGGAAGTAGACGGAGAAGAAAATATTACAGCACAAAAGGTCTTGGATAGATATTTGGGAAAAGGCCTGCCTGAACGTCATACTTTAGTTGAATTATTTGAGCAACATAATGAAAAATGCCGGAAGCTCTCCGGTATAGATTATGCTCCGGCTACAGTGCAGCGGTATGAGACCTGCTTGAAACATATCAAACAATTTCTAAAGAAGGAGTACAATAAAGAAGATATCTATCTGGATGAAGTAAATCGTCAGTTTATAGAAGATTTGGAGTTTTGGTATAAAACTGAAAAAGAATGTAGCCACAATACTACCACCAAGTATTTGAAGAATTTTAAAAAGATTACCCGGTTAGCTATTTCGAAAGAATGGTTAAAAAGTGACCCATTCAGGGAAATCCGGTTTCATTTAGATGATGTGGAACGTGATTTTTTGGAAAGTCATGAACTTAAAATATTAATCGAAAAAACGATTGATATACCCCGTCTGGCACAAATCCGCGATATATTTGTTTTCTGCTGTTTTACTGGACTTGCCTTTTCCGATGTAAAACAACTAACCTCTGCACATATCTCTATTGATATAAACGGAAAGAAATGGATTCGTAAAGCCCGGCAGAAAACAAAAAATATGTGTAATATTCCTCTCATGGATGTACCTCTCCAGCTTATAGAGAAATACAAAGACCATCCGGATTGCATTATAAAAGGTACTTTATTACCTGTACTCAGCAATCAGAAGATGAATGCGTATATCAAGGAAATTGGGATAATCTGTGGATTTAATAAATCTCTTTCCACTCATACAGCGAGCATACAATTTGCAACGTATACCCTTGCAAATGGCGTTTCGATAGAAAGCATAGCAAAGATGCTAGGTCATTCTAATACTAAAATGACTCGGATTTATGCGAAAGTATTAGATAGTACTATTATGAAAGAAATGAGTCGGATTGAGAGCTTTTAGTATAAAGTTGAGTAAATTTGATAATTGAGATGAGTATCTCATCTCAATTATCAAATTATTATCTTATTAAACTATTATAGATATATCAATAAGATAGGAGAAAGTTATATGTTTACTCTTGAAATGTATGTTAAATGATGCATTTTATGCTATTATTATTCCAAATAAATAAGTCAATCATATGCACAATTAGCCAATTGAGACGTTTATGAGACGTTTGAGACGTTTATGAGAAGAGATGTTCATTTAATACACAATTAAAATGCTATCCGGATGTGTGGAATATAAAAGAACATAGGGTAGAAAGAAAATCTAAAGATGCTTTATTTATTAATATACATTAAATTCCATTAAAGTCCGTCTGAATCAATATTTGAAAGAAACTGCAGAATTATGCGGGATTAATAAGCGAATTGCATTTCATACAGCTAGACATACCTGCGCTACTACAATTGCTTTATCCAATGATATCCCAATGGAAAGTGTAGCTAAATTATTGGGACATAAAAATATTCGGACAACACAATTATATGCCCGTATTACAGATATGAAACTAAATGCCGATATGGAATTGCTGGAAGAAAAATTGACAGGTATCCGGTTTAAGTAATGATAAATGCCTAACAACTCATCTTATAAAACATACTTGTGAACTTAAGCAGATTTATTTTGAGCCTGATTTTTATGATTTATCATCCAACATGGTGCCAATTTAAGGGTAAAAAGGAAACCATGTTGGAATAAATCTAAGTGTAGAAATAAAATACAATATATAATCCGAAGTTATGCAACAGGCACAAATATATGTGCCAGCAGTTGCTAGCAGTTTGAGTTATACAACCAACCTTTTTTGAGCCGTAGCGACCACCAGCTACCCTAACAGTCAGCTTATTTTTGTATAATAAAAAAATAATTAGAACATGAAGAAAGTAATATGCTAATATATTTGGATTTGTATGAATAAACTAATTGTTGTTTATTCATATTGCTAATCATTTATTCCTGTATCTCCTGAATAGTATCCAGATAGTTTTGTAATTTCTCTATGTATTTTCCTACATGTACACCGTCTGCTAATGCGTGATGAACCTGTACTGAAAATGGGAGTAGTACTTTATCTCCGTTTTTGTAATATTTGCCCCATGATATCCGGGGAACGGCGTCGTCTTTATTCAGGGAGATAGTGTGGGACAGGTGGGTAAATGATATCCACGGAATGCAGGTTATATAGATTAGGTCGTCTCTGCCGATTAGTTTTTTCGGGTCTAAGTAGAGCTTCTGGTTTTTGCATTCCTTTTCTGCTGCCTGTACAAATTCTGAAATTGAATCGGTGTAGTCTACGGTAATCATCTTAAATAAGTCGTCGGATGTGTCGCTATCCATTTCCGTAAAAGAGGGATGAATAGAGTCATGGAGGATGACTTTTCCGTTTCTTATTCGATATTTGAAATTCTCTGTCTCATTGACAATGCGGGTAACGGCATAAATCATGGAGTAGTAAAACGATAACTTTTCTTTTTTTGTGAAAGTCAGAAAGTTTGTTACGTCCAAATCCATACAGATGTTGTATTGTGGATAGTCCATTTTATAGAAGAAGACGAAGTGTTCTTTTCGCTTCCAGTTTTCGATGTCAATGTATTTTTCTGTAATCTCCTTAATGAAATAGTTTTTTTCTTTATCGAAGATAAATCCGTTTGCTAAGAGGACGCCGCAGGATGCATCATTCTTGTTGTCGGGCTGTACGATGATACTTTTGGCTGTGGTGTTTTGTTTGATTTTATTTATCAGTAGCCGTATCATTTCTTTGCCGTAGCCTTTACCTGTATTGTGAGCGTCACCGATTAAATAATCGATGCTGTATGTCTCGCCTTTGGCTGGTATGTTGTACCATTCTTCCTGGGCATCCCAACAGTCGTAGTATAGGGCGAATCCGATTGGTTGACCCTCTGATTGCAGGATGAAGTAGTTTATCCATGAATATTCGCCGTTTCGTTGGATGACTTCATTCAGCCAGTCTGTTAGATATACACCCTGTTCTGGTATTTCAAACCATTTTTTGACATGGGGGGTGTTGAGCCAGATTTCTATTTGCCGGATGTCGCTGTCTTCGACGGGTTTTAATGTTAGTTTCATGTTGGGACTTATTTTTTGGGGATATTTCTTTTCATATATGTTTGTGTATGGGGGCAGTGTATAAGGCATTTCAAACAGGTGCTGCATCCGTGTACATCTACTATTTCGTCTCTTGTGACTGTGGTATGCCATGTTTTCTTTTTCAAGACCTGTTTGTCACATATTCCGGCACATGTATTGCAGTTGCCGCATTTGGGAGATTGGGGGGGCATGTAATTCTGTTTCTACGGGTGCGTCGGTTAATACGGAGCCGAGACATTGGGCTGCTCCGTACTCAGGGGTGATGAACAGGTTGTTTTTGCCAATCCATCCTGCTCCGCTAAGGAGTGCGATTGTTTTATGGGGTAGGACGGATTCTTTGGTTTCGAAATTGAACATGTTATCGGCCAGTAGTGCTTCGTCGGATTGGGATATGGCTTTGTAGCCTTTTTCGTTGATGAAGCGGGCTAACTGGTCTGCTATTTCTCCTGCTTTGTGTTCGGTTTGTAGGTAATCGTCATCCGCGAAATTGAAGTTATCTTCTACCCGTGCCTGTACATAGTTGGGGGTATCGGATACTTCTTTAATGTATGCTGCGGTCAGGGGAAGTGCAAAATAATGGCGTTTGGGAGCTGGCGGTTTTGCCTTTTGTCTAAATGCGATATGCTGACGAAGTGTATCCACGCTGCGCCCTGATTTTTTAATCTGTTTTCTATTTCCTGATTTAAATCGTTCATTTCTTTTGTAAATGTATGCAAATATAAATGATTATAGGTCTGCGATGTTGTTTTATATTGCTAATATCATTGGGATATGGGATGAAAGTGAAAAGAAGTCCGCGTACAGCTTATACCGGATGTTTAATGTCTCTTAATTCTCCGAAAATATGCCGCAGGTTTGCGGGAAGCTTTCGGGAACTTCGAAAGCGTGTTGCTGCGCTGCGGAAAGTAATCGGGGTTTCCGAAAGGGTGTTGCAGGCTCGCGGGGGACTTTCGGGAATCCCGAAGCCATTCCGCGGGATGGTTTGGCGTTTTCGGGAGTTCCGGCGGTGTGTTGCGGAGTTGTGGGGAGAAATCGGAAATGATTCCTTCATAAATTATAGATGGAGTATGGATGTTTTTGTAATTTTAGGAAAAGTTTGATGACAAGGATTGAAATTAATAAAAAGATAAAGAAATGGATAAACTGAATATTCTTTGGACAACGGATAATAAAGATACCATATTTAATATGCTTTCCATGTATGCTATTAACTCGAAAAAAAGGCAATGGTGGAAAGAGGTAAACGTAATATTATGGGGAGCGTCCGTAAAACTTGCCGGTCATGACACACAAGTCCAGACGGAGATTTTAGAGATGTTGAATAATGGCATATCTGTAGAAGCCTGCAAAGATTGTTGTGATACTTTTCATGTTTCAGAAACATTGTCTAAGTTAGGGGTAAATGTAAGGTATATGGGGAAATATTTGACAGAGTATTTAAAAAACGGAGAAAAAGTATTAACGATTTAACTATGAAACTGGACGATTTACCCATTGAAGAAATAGGGAAATTATTTCCTATCCATATCACTCCCTATAATCCTGACTGGAAAATACTTTATGAGGAAGAAAAGAGTTTAATAGCAGGCGTGTTGGGCAAAGGTTTATTATTCAATATAGAACATATTGGTAGTACTTCTGTTGAAGGGCTTGCCGCTAAACCCACGATTGATATTTTGGTCGAAGTGGCGGATTTGAATGATGAGTTGAAACAGACGCTCGTTCAAAAATTAATACAAGCCGGCTATGAGAATATGGATAATGCAGAAAAAGAGAAAAAAATAACCTTTGGCAAAGGATATGATGAACATTATTTATCTGCACATGCTTATCATTTACACATTCGGGAGAAAGGGGATTCTCCACCAGACGAAATCTATTTCAGGGACAGTTTGCGTGAAAATCCGGACATTCGGGATGAATACGCAAAATTAAAATATTCATTAGCTGAAAAATATAAAAATAACAGGGAAGACTATACACAGGGGAAGACAGAATTTGTAATAAGGATTACAAAGCAGCAAAAACAAAAAATGAGTAATTTATCCTGAGGGGGATAGTATAAAATGATATGAAAAAAGATAAGATAAAAGAGATTTTTGATAATGCGGCTGGGTCTTATGATAAGACATGGGAGAAACTGGCTGCGGTGAATGATTCGTTACATTTATTAATGGGTGCTGTTCTTGCGGGAATTCCTGAAAAGGCGCGGATTCTTTGTGTAGGCGCTGGGACGGGTGCTGAACTCGTTTACATGGCTAAAAAGTTTCCACACTGGACGTTTACGGCTGTTGACCCGTCTGCCGCTATGTTAGATGTTTGCCGCAGAAGGCTTAAAGAAATGGAAATGGAAGACCGTTGTGAGTTTCATACGGATTACCTGGAGAATCTTTCCTTACCGGATGACTATGATGCGGCTACTTCTATTCTGGTATCACAGTTTATACAGGATAAAGAACAACGTACCGCGTTTTTCCGGAATATAGCTGCAAGACTAAAACCGGGAGGTTTACTTATAAGTGCTGACCTTTCGGGTGATATAAACTCCTGTGAATACGAACCGATGCTGCATGTATGGGCAAGTATGATGATGGATGGGAATGTTCAATCGCAAAATATCGAAAGTATCCGGCAAACTCACCAGAGCGGAATTTCGTTTTTGCCTCCTGTGGAAGTGGCGGGTATAATTGGGGCTGCCGGATTTGAAAACCCTGTGCAGTTCTATCAGATGGCGTTTATACACGGTTGGTTTTGCAGGAAAACCAATTCTTTCAGTCCCCACGGGATATAACCTGCGCACATTAATATACTGCCGACAGTGCTTATCAACTCTATTTCAGGATTATTTAACAGTAGTAACCCGGTAATAATGAGATAACCCTGCCATTTGTGTACTATATCCTCTTTTATTAGCCCGATGGTTTGTATAATGGCTCCCAAAGGCAGCAGAGGCAGAAAGTAAACAATCCACAGAAGTCCGGCTTTCTGTACGATTACATCCAGATAAGGGATAAACTGCTGGAACTGGTTTTCCGGAAGTGTATCGAAAGCGGACATGACGAGGCATAACGCTCCTTTATCAACGGCTAAAATAAATGCCCCGAAGATGCCAATAACTCCACCCCAGAAACCGTACTTTTTTCCTTTCCCCTGAAGCCTGTTCAGTATGCCTATCATTCCTGTTATTATTAATGGAACAGCCATCATAACGATAAAATGTCCGATATGATAAAGGTTATTGTTATGAAAGCGGTCGGCAAGATTCTGCGCAGTGTTTAGTGTTTTCATCTCTATCAAATCGGGATGCATGAGAAATCCAATTAATAACATGATTGGAAAGAGAATAATAGATAGTGCAAATCCCTTGGATTGAATTGTTTCGATTTTCATACTGTTTATTTTTAAATGTAAAATGATACAAAGAAAAAGTATTTAACAAGGAGGGTCGTCTCACTCGTGCGAATGGGACTTATTTATAAAAAAGAAGAGTCTTACTCATATAAGTAGGACGGGAATTGAATTGATTCTCAGGGGTTAGTTGTTGCGGTATTGGGTTGGGGTAAATCCTGTTTTTTGTTTGAAAGTCCGGTTAAAGGTTGATTTGGAATTGAATCCGCAATCATAGGCAATGGCTAATACGGTTAAGTTCTGGTATCGGGAATCCTTTAGTCGTTCTTTAACTTCTTCTATACGGTAGTTATTAATGAAGTCGTAAAAATTCTGATTAAAAACGGTGTTTAGTACTTGTGTAATGTAATGAGGATAAGTATCTAAAGCGGACGCAAGGTCTTTCAGGGTCAGAGCCATGGTAAGATATGGTTTTTCGTTTTGCATATAGTGTGTAAGTTTCTCCGAAAGGTGGGTTGCATCGTCTTGTTTTAGTCCGTAATTAGCGTATGAATTATCTTCATTGATTATTGATTCTTCTGTTTGTACTTCATTATATGGAATGACGATTTGGTTAAACAGGTTACTATGTTTAATCCCTCTGAATCCTACTATATTGACAAATAGCAAGACGACAATGGCAAAAGCATTATATAAGGAAAAAGGATAGGAAAAGAACTCATGAAGTACGACCAATATCAATGCTCCGCTTAACAAAATAATCAACCCGAAAGCCAAAAACCTCATCCAGTCAAAACTTAACTTCTGTATATTGGAGAAATTGCTGAGCAGAAACTTCTTATAGTGATGGAACAACCTGACGGCAAGAATAACAAGTAATCCGTTCCATAGAAAGGCTATTATCCTGATGATGATGGCTGTTTCTGCTGGATATGAATGGTAAAGAATGAATCCAATAAGAGCAAAAATCAGGTATCCAATAAGGGTTATATGTTCTTTTTTTGAAATCTTTCGCTGAATTATTTATCAATGATTTGGTACATAGATAGAGAAAGAAACCATGTAAACCGGCCAGGATATAAACCGGATAAACTAAGAAACCAGACCACAGTAAATTTTCATTCTGCGACACAGAAATACAAAGAATGTTTAGAGTCAAAAGCAGTAACCATGAGGATAGGTGTTTATCCAGCATACTTTTATTCTTTTTCGTAAGAATCAGTACACTGAAAAATAAAGCCTGAAAAGCTGCGATGGAAGATATTGCCTGATACATATTTTTGTTTTAATAACTACAAAGATATCATTTTCGCAAGGATTTATCTTCCGGGCAGATTACCGGGCATACCGGATTACATGCATTGAAAAGTAATTTGTTGCCTTTACTTTCAGATATTCGTAGGAAACTATCAAGGGTTTCCTGATAGTTCCCTGTTTGTTATTGGATTATTTCAGTTGCTTTCCGTCTGAAAAGGCTTTTCCTACCTTTTCACCTACTTTCAGATAGTCATTGTTGAACGGGTCGAAAATGAGGGGCATTGCCTTTGCGGGGTCTACCTTGCCGTTTTCGTCGAGCACACGTTCGTCGACACTTACATTGACAATCTCACCCCGTAGGATGCCCGTTTCCGGATTGAACTCTATGAGTTTGCATTCTATGGCTATGCTGAGTTCTTCAATCAGAGGGGCATCTACGAATTCTGATTTTATGGCATGGAATCCCGCTTTGGTGAATTTGTCTACTACTTTATTGCCCGACACGATCCCCACATAGTCGCAGGCGGCTACCTGTCCGGCTTCTGCCATACTTACGGTGAAGGCTTTGCGAATCAGGATATTGGCTGTTGTTTTGTGTCCGGCACTGATGCAGATACTGATTTCTTTCATTTCGCTAATGCCGCCCCAGGCTGCGTTCATGGCGTTGGGTGTGCCGTCTTCGTCGTATGTGGCGATGATGAAGACAGGCTGCGGATAGCTCAACGGTTTTGCTCCGAAATTCTTTCTCATACTATGTTCATTTTATTAGTAGATATTATCTGCAAAAATATAATTTTCTTTATGAAGTATTCTCTCGCTGGCGCAGATATTTATCTGTGCCAATACAATAAATAAAAGATACAGAGGCACGGACTCCAAGTCCGCGCCAGCGGTGCCAGCGGTGATATACGAGACTACCAGACGTTTGCGTGAATCCTGTCCTTCACACAAATTTCTTTTTGTTTGCAGATGTGTGCATCGGTGGCGCCATAGCCGATGGCAAGAAAACAGGTAAACTCATATTCGTCAGGTGCGCCAACGGCTTGTTTCACGTGTTCCGGTTCGTTGCCAATGGGGATTCGGAATGCACATGCGAGTCCTTCAGCCGTGGCTGCCAGCAGAATATTTTCTACTGCTGCCCATGCGGAGGCAAAATAGTTTAGGGAACTTTGGCCGGCAGGCCGGCATAGCGGATAGTCTTTTTGACGGAAGAATGGTAGAACGAGGCAGTTGCTCTGTATGAGCATACGTTGCTGTTTGGGTAGTGCATCAACAAACATGGCGTGTTCATCTTCATCCATTGTATCTCCCGCGGCTTCAAGTCCTGCCTGCTGTATTTTCCGGGTGTTTTCGGTTATGGGCGAGATTAGGCGGGTGATGTTTTCCTGTCCTCGTACAACGACAAATTCCAATTGTCGTAAATGGTCGTTGGTTGGAGCTTTGAATGCAGCATCCAGCACTTTTTCCAATACTTCGTTGCTCACTTCCCTGTCGGAAAAATCCCGGATGGTTCTTCTCCGGTTTAGTACTTCGTAAAATTCCATAATAACTCTTTTTTAGTGGGTATGTCTTTTTTCTGATGCAAATGTATGGGGTGTTCTTGTTATATATTTGTGTTATTGTTTCTAATATTTGTTGTAGATTTGTATTCGACCCATAAAATATCCTGAATGGAAGAAACAATCATCCCTTATGAATTGCCCGACCCGGAGAATCATTCCTTCTTTTTTGTGGATATCCGTATTACTCCCTGTTTGGAAGCCAGATTGCATCAGCATGATGCGTGGGAGTTGTATTATGTAATTCATGGATATGGTAACCGGATGGCTGGCGACACGGTTCAACCTTTCTCGGAGGGTGATGTGGTGTTAATCCCTCCGGGGATGTTGCATCACTGGGAGTTTATTCCCGATTCGGCGGATGATAATGGTAATATACGTTATCTGATGGTGGCTTTTAGCCATTCATTTGTAGTAAGGTGTATGGAGCAATTTCCCGAACTACGAAACCGTATGGTGGGGACAATCTTTCCAGAAGATGCTTTGAAGTATGGAACTGAAAGTTCCCGTGTCATCCGTAGAGCGCTTAAACAAATGAATAAGATGGATGAACTGGAACGCTTGTGTGAAATGCTTCGTTTGTTGCCTGTTGTTTTTGGTTCGACTGACTATGTTTCGGTGGGTAAGCCTATGCGGATTGAACGGGATGTAAGGCGTATGCAGCAAATTTCTACCTATGTGATGGCGCATTATGTCCACTCAATTGCATTAGAGGAGATTGCTGCGGAAGTGGGCATGAACCGCTCTGCTTTTTGCTCGTACTTCAAACGTAGTAAGGGGATGACCTTTTCACAGTTTGTCTGCCGGTACCGTCTGAATACTGCCTGCGAATTGCTAAAACATTCGCGTAAACAGGTTTCGGAGATTTGTTTTATGGTGGGATTTAATGACCTGCCTCATTTCGTCAGGGTTTTTACAAAGGCTATGGGGATGTCTCCCTCAAAATATAGGAAACAATTCAATAAGCAGGGGGATACGGCAGAATAGTCAAAACGTTTTTAAGGTTGCAATATCCGGGCGATTTCCGTAAATTCCATTTCTCCGGCATGTTGTAACGGTGTTATATGTGTTTGATTAACCCATTTTTTTTAAGAATAAATAAAGAGAAAACCAAATGTACGTTGGTTTTCTCTTTTATTATTTAATCATTCTAATTTGTTTTTCTACCTCTTGGATCTTTTTGAGCCAATAGTCTATGGCTTGTAAATTGGTGACTACTTGTTTCTTCCCTCTTTCGGTGGGTACTTTGTTTATATATTTCCCGTATAATGATTGTTCCCGGCTTTTCTGGGCTTGAGTAATGGGTTCTATGCGGTTGCGCCAGAAATCCAGTTCTTTGTTGTATTGCTCTATTATGTCTTGGAAGTATTTGATTAGTGCTTCTTTATCTGCCGGGATGTAGCCGGGTCCGCTGCAACCACAGGAGAAGAACCGGATTCCCACGATATAAAGTTGTTTGACGTGTTGCCATTCTTTGATTGCGTTTTTAGCCGGTGCTTTGAAATCCTTACCGACCTCAGCCATCAGTTCTCCGCATTGGGGACATTTTGCATGGGGAGTTTCATTTCCTTTGCGGATGTCTATGAATAGTCTTCTTTTGAACGTCTTGCGACATTCAAAACAGATGTAATGCGGTTTGTAAGCTACCATTGCGTATCGGCACATATCTTTATTTTTTATCTTTGACGTAAAACCAGCTTATGGTTGTATAGGCTATTGCTGACTAAAATAAAAATTTATATTTACTTTTTACTCAATCTTCCAAAATGGATTGTAGGCAACTTCGAAAAGGTATCCATCCGGGTCGGCGAAGTATCCGCTATATCCGCCCCATGATGTTTTTTTGAGCGGGTTTGACAATGCATCCACCCAGTGTTTCTACATTTGCGAGGATTTCGGCAACTTCTTCTTCGCTGTGGGTATTGTGTGCGATGGCGATTCCGGAGAAGCGGGATGGCTCATGTGGGATTGTTACGTCTTCTGCCAGTTCTCCGATGGGATAGAGGGCAAAGAGGATGCCGGGCATATCGAAGACAATCAGGTCTCCGACACTTTTATCCGAGCGTTTCCAACCGAGTTGTTCGTAAAAACGAACCGAGCGTTGCAGGTCGGCTACTCCAAGCGTGATTACTGTGATTCGTTGTTCCATGATGATGTTTGTTATTATTTATTTTTACGGCAGATGCAGTCGAGGAAGTGGTCATTTACAAAGCCTGCTGCTTGTAGATAGGCATAGCAAATAGTGGAGCCGAAGAATTTAAAGCCCCGCTTTTTCATGTCTTTGCTCATCGCATCGGATTCGGGGGATGTGGCTGGGATTTCGCTAAGTGAATTGTAGTTGTTTACTATCGGCTGGTTGTTTGGGAAAAAGAATAGGGTGTAGTTATAGAAGCTACCGAATTCTTTTTGGATTCCCATAAATAATTTGCGCTGGTGATGGCTGATTTGATTTTCAGGCGGTTTTTTACTATTCCGTCGAATTTTGTTGGCCGTTCGATGTCTTCGTCGGTCATTTGTGCCACTTTCTCTACGTCGAAGTTATGGAAGGCTTTGCGGTAGCCTTCCCGTTTGCGGAGAATGGTTATCCAGCTTAGTTCTGCCTGTGCGCCTTCCAGTATTAAAAATTCAAATAGAATCCTATCGTCGGTGACAAGTCTGCCCCATACTTCGTCGTGGTATTTTATATACAATTCGTCTGAGCCGCACCATCCGCAGCGACCGTTTACTATGTCTTCCATATTGTTAATAGAATTCTTTGCTTATTTTATAATTGGTCAAACACAGTGGATTGGCTTTATAGGCGCAGACTTCAAGTCTGCGCCTATAAAGCCAATAAAACCATGCTGGTAAAAAAGGCACAGATAAAATATCTGCGCCAGCTTATTCTTATAATTATTGAGGCGAGAGTCCATTTGTATAAAACTGATAACTCTCTTCTATTATTTCCGGGGTATCTGCTTCTAAGGCATATAAGATTTCACGGCAGAACTCTAAGGGGGATGTTCCGTTAGAGGTTACGATGTTGCCGTCTCTTACAGCCTGCTGGTTGATGTAGTTTTCCTCTCCTGTGTATTTTTCTCCAGCGTATTGTTTCAGGTAGTCCAGTCCGTTGCTTGTATGTTTTATGTTGTTGAGAAAACCGTGCATGCCGAGGAAAACGGATGCGTTGCATATTCCGGCGACCAGTTTATTTTCCTGAATGGCTTTTTCGACGAGTGGAACGATTTGCATGGCTTCGGGTGTGAACCAACCTGAACCCCCAACCAGGACTAACCCGGCGTATTCTTCGGGTAGGGTGTTTATATCATAGTCGGGCAAGACTTTAAACCCACCGATAGACAGTACCGGTTCTTTGGTGACAGACATGGTTCCGGTGGTAGATAGGATGGGACGTCCGGGCTTCACTCCCGTATTCAGGCAAGTGGCAATATAGGCTCCTTCCCAATCGGCAAACTCGCTTAGGAGTACAAAAATTATTTCTTTCTTATCCATATTCTTTTTACTTATAAATTAATTAGTGAAGCACGGATAAATATCCGTGCCAGCCACTGTTATCCGGTCTGATTTTATTTTATAGGAATACACAAATCTACTATACTGGTTGCATTTGGGTCTTCCATGTCGCAACAGGTTATATATAGTTCGTAGTGGTCGCGCATGTCACATTCGTATCCTTGTTCGGCCACGGCGGTGTATGCTTTTTGCCATGCTTCGGTATATTCCGGCATAGTTAATTCCACCTGCATTACGAAATACTTTCCTCCGCTGATGGTGTACTCCTTCATCCCTTCGCCGGGCTGAATGCCAGTAAGATTTTCAATACATGCGTCCGAACGCAATTTTTCAACCGGAGTATCCATCGGATTGCCATGGTAGATACCTGCCAGTTTAGGAGAATTCACCCAAAGGTTGTTTGCATCTGCCCATGCGGCCAGCTTTTCAAAAGCGGTACCAATACCGGAATATTCACCAACATGTGTAACGGCGATTGTTTGAATCGGCTCAAGATTCTTAATATCTGTACTGTTAATCTTCATACATTTGATTTTTTAATTGAACTATATGGCAAAGATAATCCCCTTGTTTGACAACAGTATGTCAGTAAGTTTTTTTATTTCAACAAAGGCACTATATTTTACAAGCAGGCGTGATAGCATCTGTTCAGATAAATTCAGGCTATATAATGTAGAAAAATAAAAAGCAATAGTATCTTTACAGATTAAAAATAAAATAAGAATGCCTGCCTCGAAAATAAAAAAGTACCATTTGCACAAAGGCGAGCCGGATAAACTACAATTTGAAATCTATCCGCTCAAAGAGTATCTACCCGGCAGGGATTGCAGTACGCAGTATCCTCACAGCCATAGTTTTTATCAAATCATCTGGTTTATGTCCGGCAGAGGAAAACATTATGTTGACTTCAAAGAATATGATGTGCAAGAAAACACCCTGTTTTTCATATCCAGCGGACAAATTCACCATTTCGATGAAAATCAGTATGAGGGAAGTTTAATCCACTTCAACGAATCGTTCCTTGCCGGCAATCAGGATTACATCAACATCTTTCTGCGCCACAATATATTCCATTCATTTGAAAAAGAACCCCTTTTCACGATAAAGAAAGAAGACAGTAAAGAACTACTCAACATTGTCACCCAGATGCAAAACGAGATGTGGACACCAGGTCAGTTTGCGCACGCCGAATACCTAAAAGTATTACTACACCTGTTCCTCATCGTCATACAACGCTTTGGAATCAGAAAAGATTGCAACGCCCTTACCATGCACACCCCATCCCATATATTATTTGTGAAATTCCGGCAACTTTTGGAGCAAAACTACCGTCAGATACATACCGTTGCACAATATGCCGGACTGCTGAATGTATCAGGAAAGACACTCACCAACTGCACTAACGAGATAGCCCGTCAGACACCCCTTCAGATAATCAACGAACGCATTTCGCTCGAAGCAAAAAGATTACTCGCCTACTCGGATAAAAATATTAATGAAATAGGATTCGAATTAGAATTTGAAGACCCCTCTTATTTTGTGAAGTTCTTCAAAAGACAAATGAATACCCTTCCCGGCGATTTCCGGAAAGCCATTTCCTGAATTTACCATTCTATTTCTTTTTTTGTACAGTGATATATTTCCAAATAGGCTGCACCTTTGCATTCGTGACAATTGAACTCAATGTTTAACGATTAAAATTAAAGTAAAATGGCAAAAGCGTATTTAGAAATCACCATGTTTGTGAGTAACACAAACCGCCCTGCCGCAGCAGGAGTTTATAACAAGTATAAACAACCTTTCCTCGATGAAGTAAAAGGAGCTACCTCGAAAGAACTCCTGATTCGCGACGAAGATGTACAGGTACTTCACGGTTTTGAAAGCGTAGAAGATGCAAACGCATACCTTAAAACCGAACTTTTCAATAACGATGTAGTGAAAGAACTCGCCCCACTATTCGACAAAACACCGGAGATTAAAATCTATTCGGTAGCATAACCGTATTACATTTGCTGGCTATCTGTAAAGGCACGGATTTAGAAATCCGCGCCTTTACAGATAGCCAGCGATACAGCAATAAATTTTAAATTCATATATGACAGATATATTGGCAAAGGCTTTTAATAGCGCAGATTTTGAAGAAACAGGTTTATCCCTCATCCGTTTTTTAAGTAATACCTTTGAACAGGCTGATAACCGGGTTGTATTACCCTACAAAACCCCGGAAGAACAATACGAATACTGGAAAGAAGATTTTGGTCAGCCCGGTTCCCCCATCCATTTATTTAAAGATGTAGTCGAAAAATCCATCCTCTATCACCATCCGCATTATATGGGCATCAAACGGCTGTTCCGGCGCTCCCAGCCGTTTTATCTTCGTTGGTAATCGACTTTTTAAGCAACGGCATGGGCGTTTACGAAGTAGGAATGATTGGCAACACCATGGAACGGGTTGTTTGCGAACATCTATGCCAGAAGTTCGGATTGGGTGAACAGTCGGGTGGATTTGTTACCTCCGGTGGCACATTAGGAACACTGACAGCTATCCTGACCGCGAAAGCACATTATATGTACCACCAGTCAACAGAAGCCGCCGACAAAGATAAACTATGTATCATCACTTCGGAGCAATCCCACTACTGCGTGCAGCGTGCTGCCGTAACCATGGGCATCAGCGAAGACAGACTAATAAAAATCCCGGTAGATAACACCTGGCGAATAAGGATAGACCTACTGAAAGATGCTTACCAAAAAGCACTCAACCAAGGGAAAAAAGTATTCTGTATAATAGCCTGCGCACCATCCACTTCCACCGGAACGTATGACAATCTGGAAGAGATAGGAGCATTTTGCCAGGCAGAAAATATATGGTTCCACGTAGACGGAGCACACGGGGCATCCGCCATCTTTTCGGAGAAATACCAACATTTGGTAAAAGGAATAGAATATGCAGACTCCATCGTCATGGACTTCCACAAGATGATGCTAACCCCCGGAATCTCAACAGCCGTATTATTCAAAAACCGCTCGTATGCCTTCGACACTTTCCGGCAGGAAGCCGAATACCTGTGGGAAAAGCAGGATTTTGAGTGGCAGCATGGTGGTAAAAGCACCTTTGAATGTACCAAAAGCATGACTATCCTTAAAGTATACACCCTGTTTAAACAGTTCGGAGATAAAATATTCGGAGACTTTGTAGACTACCAGTATGATTTAACAAAAGAATTTGCCCGGCTCATAGAAGAAAATCCTCAGTTTGAAACAGCACACCAACCCGATTCAAATATCCTATGCTTCCGTTACATCAACTGCGAAAATCCGAATGAGTTCAATGCCCAATTAAGACAAAAATTAATATTGACCGGAGAATTCTACATCGTACAAACAACCCTAAACGGGAATGTATATTTACGTGTAACGTTGTTGAACCCCCGCACTACCCTTATTCATATTCAGAATTTAATTAAGTCAATAAGTCAAATCGCTGAATTGTTGCAATGAACACACCTATTATTCTTCGCATAAAAAGCATAGATAATTTACAATACGCGAAGAAAAAAGCATATATTTGTCGCATAAAATGCAAAGATTATGTTTGTACACCAAAGTAAGAATTGGACTGCATTTAAGTGGGATAATGAAAGATTGCTCACATTACTTGCTAATGTGAGGCATTTGCAAGGGCGTTTGTTGGGACAAATGGAAAATTTAGGCTTCAAACTTCGGGAAGAAGCTGTGCTTTCGACCTTGACTTTAGATGTGTTGAAATCGACCGAAATAGAAGGCGAGATATTAAATAAAGACCAGGTGCGTTCCTCTATTGCCCGGAAATTAGGCTTTGAAGTGTCGGGAATGGTGGATTCTCCACGCAATGTAGATGGTGTTGTGGAAATGATGCTTGATGCAACGCAGAACTACACGCTTACAGTTACCCATGAACGTTTGTTTGGATGGCATGCAGCTTTGTTCCCAACAGGATACAGTGGGATGTACAAAATAGAAGTTGCCAAATACCGAAGCGGAGATATGCAGTTCGTTTCGGGTGCTATGGGGAAAGAAAAAGTTCATTATGAAGCACCCAAAGCAAACGTAGTCGAAAAAGAGATGAATCATTTTCTGGAATGGTTTAATACCGTTTCTGAAATAGACCCGGTATTAAAAGCTGCTATAGCCCACTTTTGGTTTATCACAATACATCCATTCGATGATGGTAACGGACGAATAGCCCGTGCAATAACAGATATGCAACTTGCCCGGAGCGATAAAAGTTCACAGCGTTTTTACAGTATGTCAAACCAAATACTTGCCGAACGCAAACAATATTACGAGATTCTTGAAAAAACACAGCGGGGTGATGGTGATATAACGGAATGGTTGGTATGGTTTTTATCCTGTCTGGAGCGTGCTTTGGTAAACAGCAGCAAGATATTGGATGCGGTTCTTGTAAAAGCCGGATTTTGGGAGAAACACAGCCAAACCCAATTGAACGAGCGTCAGCGGTCAATGGTAAATAAACTATTTGATGGTTTTGAAGGTAAGCTAACTTCTTCTAAATGGGCTAAAATAACAAAGTGCTCACAAGACACCGCCATACGTGATATACAAGACTTAATAAATAAAGAAATACTTCGGAAAGAAGCGCAGGGCGGGAGAAGTACTAATTATGAATTAGTTGTAAATTAAAGTAGACGAAAAAACAGGAAATGCCTTCTCCGGCGGATACTTTCCCGGCTAAACTCCGGACAAAATAAAAAATCGACAAACGTTGTTTTCAAAAGAAAATATACCCTATGGAATATGATTTATCCGGTAAATGGTACGTTCTTTATTCAACCTTCCCTATGTGGCTCAAAGGAGATAAAAAGAATCCGTCGTTTCATTACGGCACACCTGCAAACGGACGTTTTTCTGATACAGTCGAATATGAGCAGAAGGGCACAATAAAAAAGATTGAGGGTACAGATACCATACAGGGAACAACCTTTATATGGCGTGGAAAATTTATCAAAAGCAGGTGGGAAATCCTTTATTATAACCCGAAAGATGGCACAGCCATTATCCACTTCGACAAAACACTCTTTACCCCTGAAGGATACGATGTAATTTCAAGAGAAAAAACAATCCATCCCACCATTGAAAAAGAACTCTTCATTCACCTGCATGACCTCGGCATAAAAGATAAACTAATAAAAATTCAATAACATTTCATTTCACTCGTATTTCTTACTTTCCTCTATCAATTCTTCACTACATTGTTCCGGAGCCAGAGGTGTAAAAAGTTCTATCAAATTATCTTCAGGGTCGCGCAGATGTACTACCCGCATACTCCAACCAGCCATATCAGTAGGTTCATTAATAAACTTCACACCCTTTGCTTTTAGTGCAGAGTAAGTGTCGTCAACATTATCTACACTAAAGCCTACAAGTGATTTATCCCGGAATCCTACCGGCAATTCTTTATCCGCATTACCAACAGACGGTGCCATCCAGTCGGATACAAAAAGAGCAAATCCTTCTATTCCGTCTGCTACCTTAAAACTGGCATATCCGCTGTTCTCATCACCCCATGCAGGTTCTAATCCCAGTTGTTCGGTGTAAAACTTAAAACAGGTAGCAAAATCTTTAGCTAATAGTCTTATATTACTAAATTTCATGGTTGTGAAATTTTTATGGTTATTCTTATATATATTCTCAAAAGTACGTAAATAATTTTGAATGTAAGGAAATTGTATTTGTCAACCATTGGCGCAGATGTTTATCTGTGCCTTATGTAAAGGAATACTATGTAGTTAGTTTGTTTTTTGATAACATATGTAATAAAGATTTTTGCCATATTTAGAAAAGTTTTTAGATGCGGGTTGTTTTTGTTTACTATGAAGGGTTGGTTCCGTATTCGGGATTAATGGAGTGATGTAATTTTTAGCTACATGATAGTAGGAAAAATATTGTTTTTCATACAGAGCCCACGCTAGATGATCTACAGGAATGTTATTTGTTGGTGTTCATAAAAATTTTGCGTTTGACTTGTCCGCGTTCACCAAAGTTTAACAGGAGTCCGAGTTCTATGGTGGTGGCTTTTAAATAGTTGATGAGTTGGGCTTCGTGGTAGGCACATAGTTCGGCACAGGCTTTTAGTTCTAAGATTATTTTGTCGTTTATTATCATGTCTGCTATGTATTCTCCTACGAGGTATTCTTTGTAGTAGACTTTTATCGGACATTGTGTTTTGCAGTTAAAGCCTTTTTCAAGTAGTTCGTAGTAGAGTGCGTTCTGATAGACTCTTTCGAGGAAGCCGTAGCCTAATGTGCGGTAGACTTTGTAGAAGCATCCTATTATTTCTTCTGTTTCTTCTTTGAATGGATATTCTACACTTTCGGGTTGTGTTTTTTGTGCAAGTGGGGAGATGAATGTTTTCTTTTTCATATCAGGTAAAAGTTTTTGGTTAATTTGTTTTTCCGGAAATATCGGGAACACAAAAATAATAAAAACTTTATATTGCCGGGGTATTTGGTTTTTTTATTTATAGGGGACGCAGAGTTCGCAGACAACGCAGAAAAACGCGGAAAAGATTTTTGTTTTAAACTTCCTTCTGCGTCCATCTGTGTTGTCTGCGAACTCTGAGTGCTTTTCTATTACTTTTCAAACGTTTATTTATGAACCTTTTCAAAAGTTATTAAAACTTTCTTTGGAAAGAATAGTAGTAGAAAAAACATCAGCAAGTCAGTCATGGCTGGATTTTTCTTTCAGCAGATGCTCTAATACTAAAACCATGAGAGTACCCATTATAAACCCATTGCCTGCTATGGGTTGTAATACACCGGGCATAGAATCGGTAAATGCAGGAGGAGCAAATGAAATGAATATGCCTGTCATTACCGGAAATCCAATAATGATGGCACTTCTGAAATCAAAAATACTTTTTTCTGCTCCTATTAATTGTAGCCCGGATGCGAGCTGTGTACTCATTACATATAATAGTATACTCCCTAAAACCACCCCGGGAATATAGGAGAACAGGAATAAGGATTGTGGAAAAAAGCACAAATAATAAGCAAAATTCCTGCCACAATGAGGGGAAAACGGGAGGCGGATTGTGTAGCTGCGATGATTCCCGGACTCATTGAATAATCAACCATACCGATCGCCCCCAGACTACCGGATAGCATATTAAATATTCCTGTAACTCTCAGTCCCCGTCTGCTTCTACCAGCAATTGAATCTGCTTGTATGAACGTAGCTGTTGCCTGAATGGCTCCGAACTCGTTGACAATAAGTGCTAAAAAGCAAAAAAAGAAGGCAATAATGGCTGAAAGGTCAAATTCGGGAGAAATAAACAGGTACTCTTTTATAATTTCCGCGTTCAGTCCGCTGACAGATGGATGCACAGGAGTACCAAATAAGGTTAAATAGATAGCAGTTCCAACAATTAATCCAAGTAGTATTATTTGCGATTTATATATTCCCTTGAGAACCAGATTTCCGAAAATCATCAATAAAGCAAGGCATAGGGCAAACATCAGGTTGTAAAATACACTCCCATTCGTGCCCGAAGAGAGGCTAATGGCTAATGGCATAATGGTAATGGCCACAAGTATCAGAACAACCCCCACAACCCGTGTTGTGAATATCTTTTGTATATATTCAAAAAACTTACCAAATGAAAGTAGCACCGTCATAGCTCCTCCTAAAACTATAGCAGTATATACAGCATCAACAGATAGATTGCTACTGCCAGTCAGTCCAATCAGTAAGACTGTCGCAGGCCCGGTTAATACAGGTAAGCGATGTCCCAGCCAAACCTGAATGATAAGTGCTAAACCTGTCAGCATAAATAGTTTTTGCAAATAGATAGTCTGCAAAATGACATCTTCCGTATGTAAACCTGATACTACTCCCGATAGTATAATAAGAAATGGTAATGTGATAGTAAACCATTGTACACCATAGAGAAGCATGTCTTTGAGGGTCGGTTTATCGTTTAAGTTATATTTCATGCCTGTTTTCATATTTGCAAAGGATATATTTTGTCAACTATTTATTACCAAAGATAAGGAATAAGCCGGTATTTTACTTTCCGGGTGTAATCGAGGTATCCGTCGAGTTCTTTTTTCAGCATGGTGTCTTCCAGATATGTCCTGATAGTTATTATGGTTATTATAAAGGTGGATGGAATAAAGGTATATACAGTTCCGGTAAGTAGTGGAACGGAGATAGCCTAGATAAGGATGGAACTGTAACCGGGATGGCGAACCACCCCATAGACTCCTGTGGATATAACTTTTTGCTCTCTTTCGCTCTGTATACGTGAAGAGGATTCGAAGTATTTGTTTGTGAGTAAAGATTTTGTACTTACCACCACGGATAGTATGTATAGGACTATTCCCACATAGCAATAGGTATAGTCCATACGTGCCCATCCAAACCTGATATGGAGTCCGATAAAGATATTCATTACTACAAACGTGCATACCACATATAAGGAGAGGAGTACTTTATCCCATGATTTTGTCCCGGCTTTGATATTCTTCACCCGTTCGTTAAGTACTTCCGGATTGTGACGGACGAGTATATATAGTTCTGTGATATAACTTCCGGCCAGGATGATAAAATAGATGAGAAGTTGCCTTCCGATATGAAACGTTCCTGCTGCAATTAGTATAACAGCGATTTGAATCAGCATTTGAAGGCATATTCTTATGATATACCTGATGCCATGTTTTGATAATCCGGATTGTTTTTTCATATTTTTTTGCCTTTTATGTAAAGTTACTCAGATTTGTCTATATACTTTTCTGAAAAAGTAAAAATTATCGTCGCTGGCGCAGATATTTATCTGTGCCTTATAAACATACCCTATTCTTTTGGCGTTATATTAGTTAGGTAAATTAATAGCAATTAAAGCGTATCTTTGCAGATAATGAATAAATTACCACCTATAGAAAAGATTCCCGAAGCATACAGTGCTATTGCGGATAACAGAATTGAAATGTCAGAAAACGCTGCCTTTGTCGATTCTTCCGATAAGGTAAAGAGATATACCGTTACATGGAATGATGATTTTTATACCTCCAATGATAATGGTTCCATCTGGCAGGGGTATGCCGGTTACCCGATGATAGCAGTACTCATGTTGCAGGGTAAATTGCCACTTTACAGAACCATTGCCTCCCAGTTTAAGGGAATAAACTGGAAAGCCTTAAATACAAAGCATAAAAATAAATACGACAAGCCAGTAGCAGAAATATTGGAATCCCTGAAAGAACAGGGAGTAGATACAGATGCCATACAAACAGAAATCAACAAAGTGTATGAAAGTATTCGTACGCTGGATATCTCAACGAAGCGAAGCGGTATCAAACAGATAAAACTCACCTGAAAGAAAAAGTAAGACTTTTTTACAACATATCAAGAGGCATTTTCCGGGTTGGGGCAGGAAATACCTTGTCGATTTGCTGCAAATCTTCTTCGGTCAGTTCAATTGAAAGACTTTTGAAGTTTTCTTCTACATGTTTTGCGGAGGCTGCTTTGGGAATGGCAATGACGCCGGGATTGCGTATCACCCATGCCAGTGCAATCTGTGTCGGGGTGGCATTATGCCTGCGGGCAATTTCAGACAGGAGTTTATGGTTTAGCAGGCGGCCCTGTTCGACGGGGGAATAGGCTATAACCGGGATATTGTTTTTGCGGCACCACGGTATTAAATCGTATTCTATTCCACGACGGGTTAAATTGTAAACAACCTCATTGGCTGCACAGGTGTTGCCACCGGGGATAGAATAGAATTCTTCCATTTCGGCTACATCCATATTGCTGACACCCCAATCCCGGATTTTCCCTTCCTGCCTGAGTTGTAGCATGGCTTCGACCGTTTCTTCAAAAGGATACCGCCCCTGCCAGTGTAAAAGGTACATATCCAGATAATCTGTCTGCAATCTTTTTAGACTGTTTTCGCATGCTTTTATTGTTCCCTGACGGCTGGCGTTGGAGGGGAGTACTTTGCTTATAAGGAATACTTTACCACGCTGGCCTTGTATAGCTTCTCCTACTAATCGTTCCGAGCGTCCGTTGCCGTACATCTCGGCGGTGTCTATGATAGTCATGCCGAGGTCAATGTCGGTGCGTAGGGCTTCCAGTTCGGCTTTACGATGGGCATCAACGTCGCCCATATTCCATGTTCCCTGTCCTAATGGGAGGACGTTGCGGTTATTTATGGACACAGACTTGAAGTCTGCGCCAGCGGTGTGTTTCGTTTTCATTTTTCAAAAGTAATTAATTTTATATTCGGATGTTCACGGATAATTTCCAGTATCATATCAAAATAGGTTTTGCCTGTACCCTTTTCCAGTTCAGCTAATTTCTGCTGTACAAACTCTGTATTGAATGTGGAGGGGGATTTTAATTTATTCCGGTAATAGTTTTGGATCAGTTCCACCCCTAAGTCAGTCCTGTTCTTTTCAAACTCTTTCCAAATGAGGTGGATTTCTTCGTTTCCCTCTATTTCACCATACCCACCATAGAACAGATCACTGAGCGCATCTAAACTTTCTCCCAGTTGTCAATGCTCTTTCGACATAAAGACCCTGTTTATCTCTTTGTAGAAAGAGGGGATGTCCTGTATGTTGCTTCCGTCTATGATGAGTGTTTTTGCCATAGATAGAAAACAAGAGGGGGGTGCGGAAAGTTCTGGTTTGCACATGATAGGTTTGGATTTCAAAGAAAACTATATCTTTGAGAGAATTATCTATACGCATACTGATTGCTGCAAACGGGGAAATGGCTGGATATGGATGTGTGCTTTTGAACCTGTTTTGGATGGGATGATACGGATAGTTACCAATAAGATTCATGGATGAAAGATGTAAACTACAGAACGCTTGAGGAATTTTACGCACAGGCGGCCGAATTGAGAAGGACGGATATAAACAGTTTGTTGCCTTCCGGTATTCATAAAGAAACCGGGCATTTCAATGTGTTTGATTTGGTCGAAACGGTTCAGGACTGGAAGGAGAGGGCGTTTATGCCGTACAATAGGAGAAGGTATTACAAAATTAGTCTGGTGCGGGGACGGAATACGACTGAGTATGCAGACAAGGTGATACCTATCGAAGCGAATGCCTTGTTGTTTGGTACTCCGCAGGTGCCTTATCGCTGGATACCGGAGGACCCGGAGCTGACGGGTATGTATTGTGTGTTTACTCATGAGTTTTTTATCAGGAATCAAAGTGGTATGGTGTTGGATGACCTGCCGGTTTTTAAGCCGGGTGGCTGTCCTGTTTTTCCGGTGAGTGATGGGGAAGCAGATGAGATAGAGGTGATTTTAAAGAAAATGCAAAAGGAAATTGCTTCGGAGTATGTTTATAAATATGATTTAATCCGCAATTATGTGTTGGAGTTGATTCATTACGGACAAAAGTTGCAACCTGCTGCTACCTTGTGTCCTACGCATAGTGCTGCTATGCGTGTTACTTCTTTGTTTGTTGAGTTGCTGGAACGGCAATTTCCTATGGAATCTCCGCGGCAAAAAATGAAATTACGGACGGCTACTGATTATGCGGAGCGGTTGGCTGTACATGTTAATCATCTGAATAAGGTTTTGAAGGAGAATACGGGGAGGACCACTACCCAGCTTATTCATGACAGGGCGATGCAGGAGGCAAAAGTTTTACTGAAGGAGACGGATTGGAATGTGTCGGAAATTGCTTATTCATTGGGCTTTGAGGAAGTTGCGCATTTCTCTAATTTTTTCAAAAAATACGCTTCTGTTACTCCTTTGGGATTCCGTTCTTCTGTCTGATTCTTTGATTCTCGCAAATAATTGTTTGAAACTTACAAAAGCATAAACCAACCTGTACGCTATTTTTGTTATATCTATTAATTAAAGCGTATAGCAATGGATACAAAGAACAAAATTGCCTTAATTACAGGCGGAAGCCGGGGTATAGGAAGAAGTGCTGCGATACATATGGCCCAAAAAGGATTGGATGTAATTATCACCTATAACAATAATAAACAGGCTGCGGACGAGGTGGTGTCTGAAATTCATTCCATAGGACGGAAGGCTGCCGCTTTACAACTGGATACACGTAACGTGAAGTCGTTTGACAGTTTTTTCGGACAACTGGAGGATTGCCTGCGAAATGAAATGGGTGGTCCAAAATTTGATTTCCTTATTAATAATGCGGGCACAGCTCTTTATTCTCTTATTTCCGACACGACAGAGGAGCAACTGGATGCAGTGTATCATATTCATTTTAAAGGAGTTTACCTGCTTATCCAAAAAGCATTGAAGTTGCTGAATGATGGAGGCGGTATTGTCAATGTTTCATCGGGGCTGACCCGTTTTTCCAATCCCGGTTCCTCCGGGTATGCTTCCATGAAAGGGGCTGTAGAGGTATTGACCCGTTATATGGCGAAAGAACTCGGGCCACGCAGGATAAGGGCGAATGCGGTTGCTCCGGGAGCAATAGCCACTGATTTTGGAGGCGGACGCACACGGGATAATGCGGAAATTAATAAACACATAGCGGATGTTACTGCCTTGGGCCGTGCCGGACTTCCGGATGATGTAGGGGGTGTAATTGCTTTCTTGTGTACAGACGAGGCCAAGTGGATAAATGGTCAGCGGATTGAGGTTTCGGGTGGAATGAATTTGTAAACTAAAGAATGAGAAAGTACTTTTTATACCTGATGGCAGCCTTGTATGTGCTCGCCGGACTTAACCATTTCCGTAACCCTGCGTTTTATATGCAGATTATGCCCCCATGGCTTCCGTGGCACTATCCGCTTGTCCTGTTAAGCGGTGTGGCGGAAGTCATTGTGGGCATCCTCCTCCTTATGCCCCCCCACACGCTGGCTGGGAGCATGGCTGACTATTCTTTTATTACTCGCTATTTTTCCCGCCAATATCCAGATGGCTATTGATTATTATCAGGCTCATAATCCGGGACTTTGGATTGCTCTTTTGCGTTTACCTTTGCAGGGAGTACTTATTTGGTGGGCGTGGTTATATACCAGACGGGATTAGGCTTAGATAGTGCTCGCTTCACAGGTTTTCTCATTAGGGTATAATGTATTCAGGATAGTTCCTGTATGTTTCGTCGGTTTCTTTGATTATTTGTTTGTAAGTGCTGCAATAGAGACCGGATGATAATAGTAACTGTATAAATTCCAGTTACACTTTTTTTCTATATAACAACATAAAAAAATGTATCCAAAACTAATACAATATCACTTAAATAATCACTAATTTTGTACCATCTAAAAAAAACACAAACATGCTATACCAGAACTTCAATCAGTACATAAAAACAAAATTCTTCCCACCCGGAAAAAGAGGGGAAACAATCTTATTCTCCGTAGATGAAACCATCATAACAGAATTTCTGAACAAAGAAAACATCACCGGCAAAACCTTTCAGCGTACCATAGCCTATGAACTGAAAGACTGGTCGATAACACGGGCAAACGAAAACTACTTCGGACTATGTGCCATACAGATATTCATGGTATCCCAAATGCAGGACGACGTAGAATACTCCGCCCGTGAATACAACCCACGATTGGCAGACTTCCTCCGGATAGACACCAATACCCTGCAAAAACTATACGCAGACAACCAGGACACCATCTGGGAAAAATTAAAACAATATGCCGGAGAAAACGACTACCGTATAAACATCCCCGGTCAAAGTTCCGGCAAAGGACGCTACATACAATACCCATTCTCACAGGCACTCCTAAACAAAGAAGACCTTCGGAAAACATCCATCCTCTTTCAAAGAATAGGAGTAACCCCATCAGAATACATCCCATTTGAAGACTTCGCCCTACTCATAAAAGCCACAGAACGGGAAAGCGGCATGCCCGGCAGATACAACAAAATAAAAAACAAACTATTAAACGATAGGGGAGACACCATGCCCCTATATCAACAAATATACGACTACTTCATCAACGAATGAGACGGAACATACCCATCCGGCCAACAACAAAACACATCAGGAAAAGGAAAGAAAAAAGCACAAAAAACAGCCACCTCTATCTTTCTAAAAACCTACACTACATTATGGTACTCAATGACGAATTTGAACCCATCAATAAAATACCATTATCATCCAAAGGACTCTTCAGCCAAATAGAAAACCATCACCCAATCTACAGTGACGAACTGCTCATCTTCCAAACAGACGAAGAAACAGGCGAAGCAGAATACGTCCGCCATTTCGAACCCGGTTACAAATACACCATCATTTGCAAACAATACAGCGAAGCACATCAACGCATCCGCACATTCCGAAACATAACCAAACACCCCAACAACTACTACGAAATATATCAAACCGGTACACTCGAGAAAAAAACAGGACACCCATTTTGGGACTATTTCTTCACCCGGCATCCAAGAAACTACAAAATAGAAGGAGGCTTAAAATTAGCCTACAAAGCCTGGATGCACGGCTGCGGCCCAAAGATAAACTTTCAGGAAAAAACAACAGCCTGGATAAATGGCTCAAAAATAGAAAGTCAACAAATAAACTGTACCAACTTCGAACCTGGCATATACAAACTCGTACACGAATCCTCCATTGAAAAATTTGAAATCAGACAACCCCACTACATCCCCCAAAGCACCTGCAACGGATGGATAATAAACGAAGAACAAAAACCTGGCATCCGGCAACCGAAAACTGTCAGATAATAGGACTGATAAACAATTTTCCGATAGAAGATACACCCGGAGAAAAAGAAAACATACGAACCTGGATTAACTACTTAACCCGGGAAACCAACAATACAAACACAAAAACACAAGTACTAAAAGCAATAAAAAGAGCGAAATATGGAATTTAACGAAACAACAACCAAAGCAATCGGTATAATAGAAAGAGAACGAGGCGAAAAACACGCCCAAATCAGAGTTCTCGCCCTACAATCAAACAATGGAACCGTAACCAAACTAACGGAATACGAAGCCCAAAAAATATTTCCACCCTACGGCTACATATTTGAACCCGGTTTCTTCCATAAATTCAAACATCAACTCAACGACATCATCTCCTTCAAAGTAGAAGAAAACCCCCGGGCAGAACCCGGAAAAGATGCCTACAAAATAAAAACAGAAAATCCGGAAGTAAAAAACTTCGGGATCCCCGCCAGAAAAATCAACGGATTCAAAAGAAACGGACTCGTCGCAAACCTCGACACCATCACCTTAGAAGACCAGACCAACGGCAACTTCTACGGCATAACCGACAAATTCATCATAGGCAACCTAAAAATAAAAAACGGCAAAATAGAACCCGCCGTAAACTACCGGATACGCATGTGGGATCTTGAACAGGAAAACCTCCTCATCACAGAAAACACATACCGTCTCATTCAGGAGCCACAGGAAGAATCAATCGTACTCGATTGCAAAAACGACAAACAACTCTTTGAATGGTTCCGCGACAGCCTGAAACAAATAAACAACAAAGAAGTAGACTACCTCGACCAAAACACATACTGGAGAGAAGAAATACCCAATCTACTGGCAAAACTCGACATCGACCCCGACCGGTTAGAAGCCGACAAAATACGCTTAGAGCGAATCAAACAAAAATTTGACCAGTTAGAACTAACAAAACAAGATATCAAAACCCTCATTGATACCTCCGAAAGCCTACACCTGCAATTCCAAATAACCCTCGAAAAACACAAAGAAGAATACAAAGAACAATATCAAAACGAAATAGAACAACAAAAAACTCACTCAACAACGAAATACAAGAACTGATAAACCAAAAGAAAAAACACCAAACAACCCTTGCAACCCTTTCAGAATCAGTAAAAACAACAACTCAGCAACTGAACACCCTGAAAGAAAACAAAACCCGCATTATTCAGGACTTCACCATCATAAAAGAAGTCCTGCAACAAACCCATACCCCTCAAACCAACCTTGTCGCACCCCTTACAAACTCATTCATCATAGAAAAACACATCAACCAAAACTGCCCCACAATAACAACCAAAGAAGAACTCGAAGAACAAATAACATACCAGCTCAGCCACCACAACCTCAGCACAAACAACTATGGCAGAATAACCCGCAACATCCTCACATTCTACAACGCCATACTAATCGAAAACACCCGGTTAGGAATCGCAATCATCCAGGCAACCAACAACGCCCGGTACATCATCCAACACGTAGACCCCGACTGGCTACACTTCCGCCAACTATGGGAAAACGGACTGGGCAAAATCTGGGAAACAGTCCATAACAACCCCGAAACATACCACTTCCTCCTACTGGAAGACATCAACATGTCCGCCCCCGAATGCTATGCCCGCCCCTTACTCGACACACTCGCAGGCATTCGCAACCACATACCCTATGCAGGCACCCCATTCCCGCAAAACCTAAAAATCCTGGCCACCATAGCCCCATTTAACGAACCCCAGATAGGACTCCCCATTCACAAAGAAACATTTCAGGACTGGGGCACCATAGGCTTCCGTGGAAACATCAGGGAAAAACCAAACCCCATCCCACAACCCGGAACAAAATACCTGCCGGCAAACTTCTTCCAAAATCTCGCTGCCGACGACCACCACAGGAATGTAGTCAAAGCAGCAGTAGACAAAGAAATCGACCACATCCTAAACAAATAAACATGGATCAACGAACACACATACAAGCACTCCTGTTCAAATGGCTCAAACACTTCAGCGTTAGGAGCCATGAACAAATACGTACAGCCTGTAAAACACTATGCATCAACAACAACATACCACCTGAACACTCCACCCTACAACTACTATACCCACTCCTCAAAATAGGAATAGTAGAATTCATAGGCAATGGAAAATACCAGGTAGCACCACCCATCATCATCACCTATCCACATAAATCAACAGCCGTAGGCATAAACCTCTCCGAAAACCGGAAAGCCAAACTTACCACTACAAAATACCGGGAAGACCAATTCGGCATCATCCGCTTTCCGCTGGCAAACAAAAACATACAAACCCTATGCCGGGAACTAAAATGCGAACACCGCAAACACACCCAAACAACCCCATTCACCCATTTCCCACCAATCAAAGACATCGTACAAAACTTTGAAAAAACCCATATAACCACACCAAAACTACAATACTACGACACCAACCAACACGAATGGAAATGGCAACAAAAACAAACAGGCATCTGCCGGACAGACCCTGCCAGCTATGTGCACTACCTCAAAATAAACGGAAAATACCATCAAATACCCTCCAACACACAAAACCCCGAAGGACGGCTATTAGCCGAATCCTATCAAAACTCCATTGAAAGAGAAAACCTCTTCACCTACAACAAACAAACACAAACACTAACAGCCCACAACCTCAACCTACCCATACTGGTAGAAAGGTTACTAAGGCAAAACTCACTCCATCAGGAAAATGCGGTCAAAACAGAAAACAACTTTCAGACCAGTTACCCTGATACCCCAATAACAACAATAAAACAAATAAACCGGATATTCAACACAAAAACAAACATAACAAATGGATAACCCAATCAAAATATGGAGAGAACTAAGAGAAATCTACTTAAAATACATAGACAGTGGACTACCCTTAGCACACAAAAAACTAACAAAAGAAAGACGCAGCCTATATGAACAAGGACTCGCCATCTGCCAGCCCCCCATCATAGAACTCGTACCCGCATACAAAGAAGACACAACCCTCACACAAGTCTGTCAGGAAAACAGCCATGACCTCACACCAGACCTGGCAGCCTTCGCAAAATGCGGCCTCTTCCCCGATACCGCAGGAAAAGAACGCAAACTCTACAAACATCAAAAAGAAGCCATCCAATACGCAGTCAAAAAAACATACAGCAAAGAAAACACATCATAGCCACCACCGGAACAGGCTCAGGAAAAACAGAATGCTTCCTCCTGCCCGTCATAGCCGACCTCATAAACGAATCCCAGAACTGGAAACAAACCCGGACAAGAGCAGTCCGCACACTCATACTCTATCCCCTCAACGCCCTCGCTGAAGACCAAATGATACGCCTCCGCAAATCATTAAACAGCGATGAAGCCCGCAACTGGCTAAACAATAACCGGGGCGGACACCGCTTCTACTTCGGACGCTACACCGGCAAAACAGACACAAGCGGCCTCAAAACAGACAGCCGCAAACAAGCAAACCGCATAAAAAAAGACGAACACATCACCGCATGGAAAGCAGCCAAAGAAGCCCATGCACAAGCCCCCGAAAGAGGACTCATCTACCACGTCACCAACATGGAACCAGACACCGCCGAACTCTGGGACAGATGGACAATGCAGGAAACCCCGCCCGACATCCTCATCACCAACTACAGCATGCTAAACATCATGCTATTCAGAAAACAGGAAAAAACCATATTCCAGCAAACCCGCCAATGGCTTGACGAAGACGAAAACAACATCTTCCACCTCGTCATAGACGAAATGCACACCTACCGCGGAACAGCAGGCACCGAAGTAGCCTACCTCCTCCGGCTCCTGCTCGACAAACTCGGCCGGCATCCCAATCACAAACAAATACAATTCCTTGCATCCAGCGCCTCCATGCAGGAAAACGAAAAAACAGAAGAATACCTTACCTCATTCTTCGGAGTAGAAAAAACAACTACACCGAAAAATTCAGACTACTCACCAATCCACCCCACACACCCATAACACAAAAACCGGAAATCACACTCCCGGCCGACACCCTCATACAATTTGCAACCATCGCCAACACCAATGGAATAAAACAGGCACAAGACTACCTGTTCAAACAAACAGCCTGCAACACATACAACCAATAATAGAAAAATACCAACTCCTAACCTCCCTAAAATACGCCATGCAGGACGATACAACCCCCGGACGCCTCATCGCACAAAAACTCCCGCAACTAACACAAAAACTATTCCCCGGACACCCCCAAAACCAAACCGCATTAGAAGGACTCCTCATCCTACTCTGCCAATGCACCACAAAAACCGGAGCAGCCCTACAGCCCATCCGTTCCCACAACTTCTTCCGCAACATAGACGGACTCTGGGCATGCTCAAACCCAAACTGCACCCAAATAGAAGAACAATACAAATGGGACGACCGTAAAATAGGCAAACTATACCGCAGCCCCGGAATCAACACATGCCCCTGCGGAGCCAAAATCTACGAAGCACCCATCTGCCGGGGCTGTGGCGAAATATACCTCGCAGGCTACAACAACCAGGAAGCCGGAGAAAACTACCTCAGCAAACACCCCGTAAAACAACATCCCAAACGCATCACCATCTGGAACCGTAAAATAACCCCCGAACAAAAAACAGACACCCACTGGAACTGGGCAACACTCAACATATACACAGGCAAATTCCAAAAAACAATACAAGGAAACCTCTCCATCTTCCAGCCGGACGACAGCTACCCAATAGAATACCCCAACTATTGTCCCAACTGCCATCTCACATACAAAACAGAAGACAAACACTCCCTTTCACCCATCAGCACCCACAACACAGGAGTACAAAAAGTAAACCAGGTCATGGCAGACGCACTCATGCGAATACTAAAAACAGGCAAAAACGACCAGCCCAAACTCGTACTCTTCTCAGACAGCCGCCAGGCAGCCGCCAAACTATCAGCCGGAATCGAACTCGACCACTACCGTGACGTTCTGCGGCAAACCGTACTCAACTCACTCGCCCACGAAGACGAAAACATACACCTCCTGCGAAAAATAAGACAAAAACAACCCCTCACAGAAACCGACAAAAACAGAATAAAAACCTGGATACAGGAAAAAAACCAATACGCAGAAAAATACCTACTCATAAAAGGAGAAGAAGAAGACATGTACTTCCCCGAAGACAAAGAAATAATAGAACTCAACAGCTTCCTCAAAAAAACAACCCCCGGACTACAAAACATCCAATACAAAGTATTCCTCGACATACTCCGCCTCGGCATAAACCCCGCAGGCCCCAAACCCTCACTAAACAACTGGCGCGAAACACCCTGGCACAAACTATTCCAGTGGACACCCGGAAATATAACCCGCAAAGACATCGGAACACAAACCACCTTCTTTGACAATATCATCTTCCAGTGCAACGTAGAACAACTCGTCATCATCTTCGCACACAAAAACAGGTCATTCGAAGCACTCAAACTCGGATACGTCACAGCCAACATAACAGGCGAAGACCCCAAATTCACCCAATTTGTAGACGTAGCCATCCGCCTCCTCGGAGAAAACTGGCGGATAGACGGATACGAAACAAAATACCAACGCACCGGACTCCCACAATCCATCTGGAAATATGCCAGACAAATCTATGGAGACACCAAACGAAACAAACCCAACATAGACAAACTCACACACATACTACAAACCAAACAAATACTCAAATCTACCGAAAAAATCCTCACCGGAGAAGGACTATACTTCAAAAAAAACAACCCCCGGCGACAACCTCTGGCTCTGCAAAAAATGCAACACCCCACACCTCCACGAATCCTGCGGACACTGCACAAACTGCTGCTCGCCAACCCTCGTAAAACAAACCATAACAGAAGCCGACCTCCACAACCCGGCCGACTACTACATCTATCTCACCCAATCACAACCCTTCCGGCTACACTGCGAAGAACTAACCGGGCAAACCTCCAAAGAAGACTCCACCAAACGCCAGCGACTCTTTCAGGGCATACTCCTCAAAGACGAAAACAAACTGGTAGAAGAAATAGACCTCCTCAGCGTAACCACCACTATGGAAGCCGGAGTAGACATCGGCTCCCTCTCAGCCGTCATGATGGGAAACGTACCACCCCAACGATTCAACTACCAGCAACGCGTAGGACGAGCCGGACGTAGAGGCCACGCCCTCTCCGTAGCCCTCACCATCGCAAAAGCCAACAGCCACGACCAAACCCACTACTTCCAGACCGAACGAATGGTATCAGCCATCCCCCGCGACCCCTACTTAGAAACCACCAGCAGCGAAATAGCCGAACGAATGATAATTCGCCAGGTACTTCAAAACGCCTTCAACAACACAACAATAAAAGGCCTATCCGAAAACATACACGGCGACTTCGGAACAGACACCATGTGGAAAAACAAAAACCGGCACGAAGTCCAACAATGGATTCAACAAAATCCGGCAGAAATCGACCGCATCATCAACTGCGTAACCACCGGAACCAACCTCAACAAAACCAAACACGAAATAAAACAATACATCACCCGGGAACTAATAAACGACATCGACAACACAATCGACAACCCCGACTTCCCCCAACGGGCCCTAAGTGAAAAACTTTCCAACGCCGGACTACTCCCCATGTTCGGATTCCCCACAAGAGTCCGCCTGCTCTACCATAAAAAAACCAGTCAAACTACCTGCCAGCGAAGTAATAGACAGAAACCTTGACATAGCCATCACATCATTCGCACCCGGCAGCGAAATAGTAAAAGACAAACAACTACTAAAAGCCGTCGGCTTTGTACATTACGAAAGCGATGCAGGCAAACCCAAAGAACAATCCGGACTAAACCAACTCGAAAAAAAACGTACAAATCTGCATGAATTGCAACTACACAACCCTCGCGAAAGACACAATAACAAAATGTCCCCATTGCGAATCCCCCCACATAACCACCACCGAAGCCTGCACCCCCTTAGGATTCTGCACCGACTACGATGCCGACATCAAAGACTTCAACGGACGTTTCGACTTCCAACCCTACACCACATCCCTAACATTAGATGCAGAAGCCAAACTCGAATACACAGCCCCATGCCATAACCTCACCATAAAATCAAACATCCTCCCCAAAAACGGCCTTGTACACCAGATAAACACCAACGACGGCAAACTATTCAAAGTCGGCCGGCTACCCGACACAAACCGCTACGTCGCCAAAGAAGCCTATCCACCCAATAACCAACCCTACACATTCGACGAAAAACAAATAGCACTCATCGCCTCCAAAACAACAGGAGTCCTCGCACTCAGTATAAACAAACAAACACCCCAAACCGACCTCAACCCACTTCCGTCAAACCAAAACCATGAAGAAATCAAAGCCGCCTTCATCTCATGGGGATACCTCCTGCAACGAGCCATCTGCAGCTACCTCGACATAGAAACCAGCGAAATAGAAGTAGGATACCAAATCAACAAAAACAAACAAAGCGAAATATTCCTCGTCGAACGCCTGGAAAACGGAGCTGGCTACTGCAACTACCTAAGCGGCCGAATCTTCGAAGACGTACCCTACAACGCATTCATCAAACCATTTCAGGAAAACCAACCCATCTACGAATCCCTCATGCAACAAGAACACCAAACCCAATGCAGCAGCTCCTGTTACGACTGCACACGCGACTTCTACAACCAACAACACCACAGCACCATGCACTGGCGCTTAGGCTTAGACCTCGCAAAAATAGCCCACGACCCCAACCAACCCATAGACTTCACAGCGCCCTATTGGCACTCCCATATCCAAACCATAACAAACCGGCTCAAAAACCCAACAAAAACAAACAACACCTACATCATCACCCACAACAACCAAAAAATTCTAATCACCCACCCATTCTGGAGCACAGAATACATCCAAACCCTGCAAACAACCCACCATTTCGACAAAACCCTAAACATCATAAAAGCCGAAAAACTTACAAAAGAGATATAACATCTCTTTTGTAAGAAATTTAATATATGTGTAAAGGTTTGGAGTGTTTTTTTCATGGTCTTAAAATAGGGTGTATATGAATGGGGCGAGGGGGCTGTGCGCGAATAGTACGAGCATGCCTATGAGAAGGAGAATGAAATTGGAATAAGTTTAGATTTTGAAGAATCTTATCAGCCCATTAATCTTCAATTTGATATAAAGACTTTTGAATTATACCATTTAAAGAAATTAGATAAGGAACACAAGAAAATTTATTTAAGATCCATGGGAAGTGGTGCAAATTAGTTATATTCTCACATTTGTTTGTTTTTAAGTATTTTAAAATACTTTTCTTCTCTTGGAGATAAAGCATTAGTTCCTACCATTCTTTTTCTGGATCAGCCAACACAAGTATATTTTCCTACAGTTATTGATATTAAAGAAATGTTTGATCCGGGAACATTAAAGAAAATGGAGGGTAAAGAGGAAAGAATTGATACAGATTTACAAGCTGTTACTAATTTGTTTCAGCAGGTAATTGATTTTGTAGACGATCTATTTCAGGAATATGAATTTAAACCTCAGATCATTATTTCTGATCATGCAGATAAACTTAAACTAGAAAATGATGACTTTGAAAAATATGTCAAGCATCGTTGGAGAAAAATGAATAAAGGTTTTATTAATAGAGATTTGTTGAATAGTAATCAATCAGAAAATCTGTAACTTGATATTATTATAAATTGCAGCCTATAAGACAAGCAAAATATTAGTCTTTTGTGCTTATAATTGTGCTTTTTTTACCTGTGAATCACCTAAGTGCCAATCATGGCGAAGCTATGCTTTTTGCTTGTATACTATCCAGTGCCAATAATTTATTGGGGTTTTAATCTTTTGAAAATAAGGTGTGTAGAATTTGGTTTCCGTTCCCTCTCTTTTTGAAGAAGCTGCCAACTTCTATGCTAATGTACTGGGTGGAACAGTGGAAAACCTATATTGTTACGGTTCTATGCCTGCAGAACCGGGAATGCCGGAAGTTTCGTAGGATTTCAAACAAAAAATATTGCATTGTTGTATTCTTTTTTCCGTAGGTTCAATGAGTGTTGCAGACACATTGCCCAGTGACAAACGGAGTTTCGGGAATGAGCATATGATGATCCTTGTCTATGATTCAATAGTCTAGGCGGAAGAGTTGTATGTCAAACTTTGCGTAGGATCACAAAAAATCCCATGCAAATTGGCTGAAGCCTATTTTGCTAAACGATATGCCGAAGTTGTGGACCGTTTCGGAGTACTTTGGGTATTGATGTACGAAGAAGCATAAGTGATTTGATAGATAACAGAGCCACCTCACACATATTCTCCGATGAAAACTTTATCTTTGCCAGTTCTAATGGTAAACAAGCGATGTCGTCAAATCATAAAAGTTTAAGTTATAATCAGGGGATTGGGTATGCAGTGGCATGCTATGTTGTCTGGGGACTTTTTCCTATTTTCTGGAAAGCAATCACAGGGATACCAGCTGTAAATGTACTGGCTCACCGTATTGTCTGGTCATTTTTATTTCTCCTGGGCTGGGTTTTACTCACTAACCGGCAAACTTTTATCAGTTATATTAAACAACCTAAACTTTTGCTCCGGTTAGGACTGGCTGGCTTTGTGGTCAGTGCTAACTGGGGTATATATATTTATGCCGTTGAGAGTAACCATATTATTGAGGCGGGATTAGGATACTACATCAATCCGTTAGTAAATGTCTTTTTAGGATATATATTTTTGAAGGAGCGCCTGGCACCCATGCAAAAAGCTGCGGTTGTGCTGGCTCTTATTGGAGTTACGTATTTCACAATTAGTTACGGTCAGTTTCCGTGGGTTTCTTTAAGTTTGGCGACCTCTTTTGGACTATATGGATTGTTGAAAAAGAAAGCAAAACTTGAATCTATGCCTGCCCTGTCAGTAGAAACCATGATGGTTTGTCTATTCGCATTAGCTTTTTTATTTTATACAGCGGAAAATATGGAAGGAATGTCCATTTTTCCTTCCTCTGGAGTAACAAGTTTACTATTAGTTGTAAGTGGTGTGGTTACAGCTATTCCGCTCTATTGGTTCGGCAAGTCAGCTCAGGTGATTCCTTTATCCACTATGGGGTTCATCCAGTATGTATGTCCTACACTTCAATTGCTGCTGGGCATTTTTGTGTATGGTGAATCTTTTGGTATAGAATATCTCATCTGCTTTGCTTTTGTATGGGCCGGATTAGCCTGTTACACGATTAGTATCCTGAAAGGCAAAAAAGTAACAATCGCCAAATAGAAAACCGTTTTACATCAATCTCAGCCTCTATTTACCCCATCTTTTCAGTTGTGGAAAAAAGGAGTTTTTTATCCAGTGCTGCTTAGGGAAGTCCGGATTGTCTTTAAACATTTCTTTTATATGTTTAAGACTTATATCTATCATTTCTTCTATTGAGTTGTATTTTGTTTATTTATATAATCCTGTCTATAACCGCCTGTTCTGTTTTTTCAAAAAGAGTAGGGAAGGGCATATCTTTAACAGCGAGGGGTTCATGAATGGTAAATATTAGTTTGTTTCCTAACCCCATAGGAAAGGATCCCCATTTAGTCATTTTCCAGGAATTATTAATAGTTACCGGAATCACATAGGCAGAAGGAGCATATTTACATAGGATCTTTAATCCGTTCTCTGCAAAACGGCGGGGTTTACCGTTCTTGCTTCTGGTCCCCTCCGGGAAAATCACGGCCGTCCGTTTGTTGATTTCAATATATTCCGCCATTTTCCGGATCTCCGACAGGGATTGCTTGGGATCTTTCCGGTCAATTAGCACAGAACCACCATGCTTCAGATTATAGGATATACTGGGAATTCCTTTTCCTAATTCGATCTTACTGATGAATTTGGGATGGATTTTCCTCATAAACCATATCATTGTGGAGATATCATACAAACTTTGATGATTAGCTGCTATAATGATAGGTACTCCTGAGGGTAGGGAGGATAGGTTTTCAATTTTATACCGGGTCCCCAGCAGGTAGGTATTAGCTACCAGAAAAAAGTTAAGAATGTCTACACTTTTCTTATGTGCTTTATAACCAAACAGATTGAAACAGATCCATTGGATGGGGTGAAATAGGACTAAAAGAGTACCAAATAGCAGATAGTAGATCACAGATAAAGGGTAGGAGATCAGCTTTTCCATATCAATCTTTTATGTTACCGGTGTCAAAAATAATAAGAATAAATGATACGAAGAAGGAGGATGGCTCAGGAAAACATCTTTTTTGATTTATGATGTATCCCGACATTCGTGTTTAAGAACCATTTTTTCGTTTTACCTGGGAAATCAGTCAGAGTAACCTTTTCAATAATCCTATTTGTAATAGGATAGAAGCAGAAGCTTCCTGTCTTGACGTTGCTTCCGTGGATTGAAAATATTATTGAGAATGATATCATTGACAGTGAACATCTTAGTGTGCCCTTTCCCGGAATTCTGAAGGAGTGACGCCTTCTTTTTTCTTAAAGAATGTGGAGAATTGTCCGGCATTTTCGAACCGGAGACTATACGCTATTTCAGAAATATTCAAATGGCTTCCAATCAACAATTCTTTGGCCCGTAATAGTTTTTGTTGCAACTGGTACTGTGCAGGAGAGACACCGGTATATTCTTTAAACATACGGCGAAACCAGGAGTATCCCAATCCTAACTGAGAAGCGATCTCTTCCGGGCTAAGTGGATCTTCCACTCTTTCTTTCATCAGGATACGGGCTTCATTGATCTTATCTACCACAAAAGTATTGGTAAAAGAATTATTCCGTTCTTTATAATAAACAGAGCCCAGAATATGCAGTACGATACTGGAAATCATTTGCTGATAACCTGATTTTTCTTCTGTAGCCAGCCGGAGAATATCTTCATATAAGCCCACAAGAGTGGCACTGATCCCGATCCGGTGCAACGGATCTTCCCGGGTAAAAAATTTCTTTTCCACCCGCCGGTCGATGTGGATTCCCCGGAAGCCCACCCAGTATTCATCCCAACCGGTCTCTTTATCCGGATAATAACTGTGCCATTCACCGGGAAAGAGAAGGATCATGGTTCCGGCCCCAATCTTCTGCTTTTTGCAGGATTGGGAAGAAAAATAGCCGCTTCCTTTGGTAATATAAACCAACTGGTATTCATTTAATATACGTCCTGTCTGAGGAGTAAAGTCATAATCCTCCGGATGCCGGGATAAAGGATACTTGGATTCCGGAGAAATAAACTGGTAACCAATCGTAGTGACTACAATTCCCCAGTCTTCATCCGTACTTCCTATTGTCAAATATTGTAGTTGATCTTTTCGTTGGTTTTTCATGTTAAAAGAAAGGTTAGTTATGCAAATAATAAACAAAGATAAAAATAATTTGAACCGGTAAAAATTTATTATCCATATTCGAAAGGAATATATCTATAGATATTATTTGTAAATTGCCAGCTGTTTTTGAATAAAATATAACTAATACATTCAATATGAAAAACACGATTCTACTTACTTCCAGTGTTTTATTGGGCTGTCTACCTGCGAGAGCACAAAACCAGGAAAAACCAAACATTATTTTCATCTATGCAGATGACCTGGGATATGGAGACCTGAGCTGTTATGGTTCTAAGATCAACCGGACCCCTAATCTGGATAAATTAGCATCTGATGGGATCCGTTTTACTGATTTCTATTCTGCTTCTTCTATTTCTTCCCCTTCACGGGCGGGACTGATGACCGGAAGGCATCCTATCCGGATGGGTATTCACGGAGTCTTCTTTTCCGGTAGCTACACAGGTATGCCACAAAATGAAATTACCATGGCCAACGCTTTGCAGGAAGCCGGATATTATACGGGCATTGTCGGAAAGTGGCATTTAGGGCATATGCCTGAGTACCGTCCTCTGCAACGTGGTTTCCATGAATATTTCGGGATCCCTTATTCCAATGATATGAATCCCAGTATTTATATGGAGAACAACGAAGCCGGAAACCGGGTGGTTAATCAGGATTCCATTACTTACAACTATACACAGAGGGCTGTCCGTTTTATTGAAGAAAACAAAGAGCGTCCGTTTTTCCTCTATCTGGCTCATAACATGCCCCATGTCCCATTGGGGGCTTCTCCTGCTTTTAAAGGCAGATCTCCTCATGGTTTATATAGTGATGTCATAGAAGAACTGGACTGGGGGATCGGAGAGGTATTGAATAAACTGGATGAACTGGGGCTGGATGAAAATACAATTGTTATCTTTTCCAGTGATAATGGCCCCTGGTTGACAGAAGGGCCTCATGGGGGAAAAGCAACTCCGCTGTTTCAGGGGAAAGGAACTTCCTGGGAGGGAGGACAGAGAGTACCGGCCATTATCCGGTGGAAAAAAGAAATTAAACCAGGACAGGTGCATACAGATATGGCCTGCATGCTGGATTGGTTTCCTACCTTAGTAAATATCGGAGGTGGAAAAGTTCCCACAGACAGGATAATTGATGGAGAAGATATTTCTCTGGTTCTGACAGGAAAAGGAAAAAGAGCCAATCAGGATTTTGCCTACATTGAATTTGGAAACGTGTTAGCCTATCGCAGCGGAGACTGGAAAATGATTGTCCCGGAAGAGGTACGGAAAGGAAATTTCTGGGTAGAGGATGTACCAGCACATGGTACGGTGTTGTATAATCTGAAAACCGATATCAGTGAACAACATGATGTCAGGGATCAACATCCGGAAGTAGTTGAAATGCTGACGCAGAAGATGGAAGCCTTCAAAGAAACCCTGAAGGATTGTCCTCCTCCTTTATTTGTCATGGAGTGGTACACGGAGCGGTTCACATCCCAACAGCGCCAGATACTGATTGAAGAGGCGAGGAAGAATGGTGTCCAGGCTAAATCGGACGGACCTTCTTATTAAAGCAGTCCCAGGCTTTCTTTTTTAATATACTTATTAGCACTGGCTAATATACTTATTAAGTCTATCTAATAAGTATATTAAATCCGGCTAATAAGTATATTAGTAATTCGTCTGTTTAGTGGTGACTATTTTTCTGTTGTTTCTAAAAAAACAGATCTCAATCCCATTCCAGGAGTACTTTACCGCAATTGCCGCTTTCCATTACATCGAACCCTTTCTGGAAATCGTCGATATGGAAACGGTGAGTAATAACAGGCTCCAGATTAATACCCGTGATCAGCATTTGTTTCATCTGATACCAGGTTTCCCACATTTCACGACCGTAGATACCTTTCAATGTCAAAGCCTTAAAAATGATCTTATTCCAGTCTACATTTGTATTGTCCGGCAGGATACCCAGGAGAGAGATTTTGGACCCATTATACATATTGTCTACCATTTCATTAAATGCTTTTGGTGATCCGGACATTTCCAGACCGATATCGAACCCCTGCATATCCAGTTGTTTCATTGCTCCTCCGATAGATTCACCCTGAGTTGGGTTCACAGTGAGAGTGGCTCCCATCTGACGGGCTATGTTCAGGCGATATTCACTTAGGTCACTGACCACAATGTGTCTTGCTCCGGCAAAACGGCAGATGGCTGTTGCCATACAACCGATCAATCCGGCCCCGGTGATCAGCACATCTTCCCCAATCAAAGGGAAAGAAAGTGCGGTATGGGTCGCATTTCCAAAGGGATCCATAATGGCGGCCATATCATCTGAAATACGGTCATCGAGTTTGACTACGTTTTCTCTGGGAATAGCTACATATTCAGCAAACGATCCATCCCGGTTAACACCGACACCAATCGTATTCTCACAAACATGTTTTTTACCCCGGCGGCAGTTCCGGCAATATCCGCAGGCGATATGTCCCTCTCCGGTCACCCGGTCACCGACATGGACGTTCTCAACTCCTTTACCAACCTCTACCACTTCTCCGACATATTCATGACCGATCACCATCGGAGTTTTGATCGTACGTTGGGACCAGTCATCCCATTTATAGATGTGGAGGTCAGTTCCGCAGATAGCAGTCTTACGGATCTTGATCAATACATCATTAATTCCTACTTCCGGAACAGGAACTTCTTCCATCCAGATCCCTTTTTCAGGGCGCAGCTTTACCAGTGCTTTCATACACGTTAGATTTATTATAGCGACTTCTTGTATTTTTATGGGACAAATGTATGAAAGATTTCTTTTTATTATTCATCCATACAGGAGGAATAACATTATTTTTTACCTTTGCGCCCATCAAATAAATGATATTTTATTTATGTCGGGAAAACATGCGGAACTTTTCGGGCTTCAAATAGAGGAGGCCCGGAAGCGGTTGAAAGATGTAGTTTTAGAGACGCCTTTACAGTATATAAACTCACTTTCTCAACATTTTGGAGCCAATATTTATCTGAAACGGGAGGACCTGCAAATCGTAAGATCCTACAAATTACGTGGTGCTTACAATATGATCAGTAGCCTGGAACGAAGTGTTCTGGACAAAGGGGTGGTGTGTGCCAGTGCGGGAAACCATGCGCAGGGTTTTGCCTATAGCTGCAACCGTTTAGGAGTAAAAGGAGTGGTGTTTATGCCTAAAATTACTCCCCGGCAGAAGATCAAGCAGACGAAAATGTTTGGTAACGGCTTTATTGAGATTATTTTGACGGGTGATACGTTTGATGATTGTGCCATTGCTGCCAAAGAATATACCCGGACCCATGGTATGACTTTTATTCCTCCTTTTGATGATCCCCGGATTATAGAAGGACAGGGGACTATTGCTACCGAGATCCTGCATGAGCTTTCAGAACAACCGATAGACTATATATTTATTCCTGTTGGGGGAGGAGGTTTGTGTTCCGGTGTGGGAGCTTATTTTAAAGATCATTCTCCTGAAACTAAAATCATAGCCGTGGAACCGGAAGGGGCACCCAGTTTACGGGCTGCTTTGAAAGCGGGGCATCCGATCACGTTGGTGCATATTGATAAATTTATTGACGGAGCTGCAGTTCAGCGGGTAGGAGACCTGACTTATGATATTTGTTCCCGCGTAGTGGATGATACCTGTCTGATCCCGGAAGGAGAGGTTTGCACGACGATCCTGAAATTATATAATGAAAATGCTATTGTTGTGGAACCTGCCGGGGCATTGAGTATCACAGCTTTGAACCATTATGCTGATCAGATCAAAGGGAAAAATGTGGTTTGTATTGTCAGTGGCAGTAATAACGATATAGACCGGATGCAGGAGATTAAGGAGCGTTCCCTGATCTTTGAAAGGCTGAAACACTATTTCATCATCCGTTTCCCACAACGTGCCCATGCGCTGAAAGATTTTGTTAATAAGGTCCTGGGGGATACGGACGATATTGTACGTTTTGAATATATGAAGAAAAACGAAAAGGAGAGTGGCCCGGCATTGGTTGGTATTGAGCTGGATACGGTGGAGGATTACAATAAACTACTCCGCCGGATGGTCGACTATGGCCTGGATTTCACCGTACTTGAGCCGGATAGTGATCTGGGACGGTATATTGTCTGATCACTATTCAACGTTTTTATGATTTTCGTTTAAGATGCCTTTTCAGATAGGTGAATGATAACCAGGTTCCGGTAGCGGTCACGACTATACAGCCGCCAGTTAAGAACCAGATCACGATTGTCCAAACCACTGGAAAATCTGTCAAAGGTTTGAAATGAAAATAATGAAGCCCACTAAATAACCACTTCCTGACTTTACGGTTCGTATTCAGGTATTTGAACTCTCCAGTTTGCGGATTAATATAATACAGGCTCTGATCCGGATCATTCACTTCCACTTTATAGACAGGAAGCGCTAATTCCCGTTTCCATGGCAAGTAGTAATTCTCATAGGTTGTGATTAATTGTAACTGGTAAGTCATGGAGTCTCCGTGAATGGAACGGATTGCTTTTTCAATGCCTATAGCGGGGATCGTTAGGGGACAGATCTGTTCTCCGGAAGCATCGAAGAAATATTCTTTATTCCCTATGATTGCCTGATATACCGGAATGTCCTGGAAATGGCTCCAGCGGATCTCTTTTACCTCCTGGTATTGCTCCTGTATTTTCCGGTAGTCAGCGTGATAGCTATCTAATGATAATTGCTTTCCTTTTATTCGTGAAGAGACTTTATAGTCCGTGTGCGTTTTGGCAATCCATTGAGGTGTTTTTTCAGGGATAGGGCTCCACTGACTGTCCAGGTGATCAGGAAAAGAGAGAACCAGGTTCCCGCCACATGATGCCATTTCCAGGCTGTCTTCCGGTAGGGGGTAGTGTATATTCCTCTCTTTTTATAGGATTGGTAATACCTGTACCCTCCGGCAACACATCCGGTCAGGCACACCAGCAATGCGATCAGGGAACAAACAGTGATCGTATCGATCCAAAGTTGTGTATGCTTCCGCAAAGCGGGAATATATAATTTGTGAGGAATTGAACCGATCCAGGCATAAAACCTCTGTTTCGCAGTGGTGAACTGTTGCACTTCGCCGGTTTGGGAGGAGATATAAAGCTGATGTCTTTCCGGATCATCGAAATAGAATTTGTAGATGGGCAATTCTTTTCTGTATTTGGTGTACATGATCCATATTTCCAGGTCATGGAGTGTATCTACCTTCAGAATGGGAGCATCCACCCATCCGGCAGCTATGTTTTCGATAGTTTCATATGTCAGCGGTTGAATGTTTTCTGAAGAGTCTGTACAGATGGTATAATTGTTTTCTTTCGTGGAGACGGAATAAAGGGTTTGTCCCTGAAATTGATAAATATTCCGGACCCGTAGCTGATCCTCTTCCGGAACGGACCGGGTCATCTCTTCTACGGAAGGTAGAGAGGAGGGGAGAGTCTCCATTTTTGCATACTTCTGTTCTTTGGTCACATTCGGAAAAGAGTGATAAATCAGTACCAATCCCGTAATAAACCACATCAAGAGAAATAAACAGATCATTATTCCTAACCAGCGATGCAATGAAAATAAAAAGAAACGTATCCTATTCATACATTTATTTCTCTCTTTGGGAAACCAGTTTGTTAAATAATTTAATAATGAGGGAGATATTTCAGAGAAAGTCTGCCGTGCTTCCCGGGTAGGCGGGCGACACGACAGACTTTGTTTATAGCTTCAAATATTAATCTTCCAATACTAAAATACGTTCGAAAGCGTATCCCTGGCGGATGGTTAGTCCTTTTTCAAGGTTACCGGAAGCAATATCATAAATATAAACCGCAGGTTCTTCTGTTTCCGGATAAACACCTATATACGCTTTATTATCTATGATCACAGAACGTTGTGAAAATGTTCCGCTACAGAAAGGAAGTCCATTGATAATTTGGGGAATTGCACCATTTTTTAAATCCAGAATAGCATAATAACAATTAAAGAAACTGCCCCAATTAGGTGCACCTGTTACTACAGGGTCCTGAAAATAGATAAGTGCTTTTGAATCATCCAGATTACTTGCCACCACAATTTTGCTATCTGTGTCAATCGCAAAATCAGGATCAAACTCCATGGCTCCGCTTTTTATACGCAAGAGTGTTCCACTTTGTTGGGTACTGGATGTTGCATCCGGAAGGGGATTACTGCAAGCCAGATAATAATCTCCATTGGAAGTGAAAAATGATTTTTCCTGTAATAATTCACCAAAAGCTGTACCTGCCATAAAGGAAGCACGTTCTTCCTTCACGATCTTTTTAGTAGACATATCAGCTGGATCTATGAATGCCATATAGAAATGGTTACGAGAGGAGGTGGGATTATATAAGTAGGAATATAAGATCATTCCATCTGCTTTCCGGTATACAGCAATACCGGATGTACTAAATGTTTCTTTGGCATCTGCATCAGGGGCGGGTAAATCTAACTCCCCTTCGCCGATAATGGTCATGGATTCAGTATCCACTTTTACCCATAGCACTTTACTGGAATCCCCATTTGAACCTATCAGGACTAAGATCTTATCATCCAGCCACGCATGTGTATGGCGACGGTCTTTCAGGGTAGTGAAAGGGAATTCCGCCACCACCTCAATCTCATTTTCAAGGATACGGTATTTTCCAAAGCGGGTTCCATCGGCCCTGATCTGATAATAATATTTACCTTTCACAATGGTTTCCCTGTGTAGTAGTTCGGTTACATCTACTCCTTCATTGATGAAATCTATCTCTCCTTGTGTCAGGTCTGTTACACTTCTTACCAGATAAGCATCGGAAGAGGTCATACTCCCGCCACCCATGGAAACCCAAAGGTCAAAATGAGTGGTTACCTGTGCGTCTGGCTTATCCGGGTTATCAGGTTTTCCTGGATCCGGATCATCATCCGAACATGCGACAAAAGAAAGGGTAGCGAATACCATCAAAAAAGCCCATAAGTAAAATTTCATTTTCTTCATTGTACCAAATATTAATTAGTGAATAAAAAGACGGAATTTGCAGAAGAAGGAACGGCCTGGCTTCTGTAATTTGTAATTGTCATGCAACCGGCGGTTTGTCAGATTGTTACATTCTACCGAAATATTATACTTCTCATTTTTCATAGAATAAGAGAATGCCAGGTTATGGGCATGCTGAGTAGGGATCGTAGCCTTACTCTTCAGACTTCCATATCCTTCCCACGTAAGGAAAAACCAGTGTACATACTGATAATAATAGCTCAGGCGCAAACGGGTGTCTTTCTGTAGCAGATTATGCCTGGAAAGAGTGGCTTCTACATTACTATACAGCCAGGGTTGATTCGGTATTTTATTATTATAGGTAATCTGAGGAGTACCGTCCTGATAGAATTCCGTTTTACTACGGGCATCCTGATAACTACAATTGGTGATTAGCTGGAACAAATCGCTGTATTCATATTTTACTTCCGATTCCATTCCCTTTATCGTTACATTTTCCACATTCGAATATTGTGCCAGTCCATCTGATTCGGATAGTACCAGATGGATGAAATCCCGGACTTTCCGGACAAAGAATCCGGCTTCATAGTAAAGTCTGTGGTTTGGTTGTGGCTGCCAGGTACCGAAAAGGCCGGAATTGTAATTATCACTGTTCTCCGGGTTCAGGGTGAAATTCGGATGTATCGTAGTCCCGTTTCCCAGAAATTCGTTTGCAAGCGGCAGACGGACACTGTGTTCATAGGATCCTTTGATAGAGAAAATATCATGGAGAAGATACCGTAGTCCAGCTCCATAACCTGTGTAATGGGTAGTGGAGGAGCCCAGTTCTTCCCGTGCCCCCGTGATCCAGTAAAGATCTTGCTGCCGGACCTCCAGACGATTGATATAGTGTTTAACGAAAAAAGAATTATTTAATCTGTTGTCAAAGAAATTTTGAGAATAGGAAAGTCCGGTGATATGTTTGGTCAGTACATCTTTGGATGGTTCGAATTCGGTGTCAATCTCGTCCCAGCGGTCATTCCGGATACTGTTTAACAGATAGTTCAGGTTAAATGTATGTTGTGGATGCAAAGCATAATCAAAGTTGGTCCGGACGACGGTCAGCGGCCGTTTATAGTTCCGGATCATTTGGCCCGTTTCAGTATCTCATTCCGGTAGGTCTCTGTAAATGTACCATCCCATGCATAACTACGGTAGGCTGAGTCGATGGTAATGGAATGATCCCTTGTATGGGATAGAGACAGGTTCATATCCAGTTTTTCGATGAAAAGATCTCTCTTCCGGTATTGGGCAGACATGTTCAGAGATTCCCGTTCCCGGCGTGCCTCTCCGTAGACAATCGTTTGTATATTACCGGTTTGTATTTCTTTATTCTGTTTAGACCAGGTTGCAGACACCAGCAATACATCCGCCCAGCGGCGATTCACAAATCCGGCCTCCAGTTGGGCAATGAAAGAAAAATAATCATCATGAAAACGTTTGACATCCTTCTCTATATATTTTCTTTGTTCTTCATCCCAAACTTCCATATTCCGCATGGTGTAGTCATTTTGGGAATAGTTCAACCCGATAACCGGACGTACCACAAAACCGGTTTTAGTATCCACAAACTGAGCATTCAGATCAAATTTGTGGGTATGGAATGAACCAGTTCCATAGGATATATCCAGATAATTCCTTTTCTCCTGTTTGGTAATAATGTTAATCGCACCACCCAGGGCATCTGAGCCCAGATAAGTAGGAACGACTCCTTTATAGATCTCAATACGATCCACTATGTTGGTGGGGAGGTTTGCCAGTGTGATTCCACCACCCATGGCAGAAAGGGGAACACCATCAATAAAGTACCGCACCGAGTTACCTGAGAGTCCGTTGATCGATAGTTTGAAATCAGAACCGACTCCTCCTTCCTCCCGGATCCGGACACTGGTAGTGCGGTTCACGATATGACTTAGACTGGCAGAGGTATTGACTAAGGATTTGATATCCACTGCACTGACGTTGAATACTCCTTCGCGGGTTTCCTGGGTTTTGGTTTTACCATATACATCCACACCTTGTAGGGAGATGATCTTTTCTTTTAATATGAAATGAAGTATTTGGTTATTACGCAGGTCCACTTCCATTTTTACAGGTTCGTATCCAACGGAAGAGGCAACAACTGTTCTTTTACCGGCAGGAGCTTCTAATGAATAGTGCCCTTTTTCATCTGTATATGTCCCGGTGGCTGTTCCTTCGAGGGCTATCGTTGCCGGATAGACAGGTTCACCACTACTGTTCTTCACCTCCCCGGACAAAGTCACTTTTTGTTGTGCAGACACAGTCAATGGGTACAGGGTCAGGAATAAGATCAACCACACGCAAGGACATAAAATCGTCCGGATACAGCATACCCCTACCAGTAGCAGTATTTGTTTTTTCATTAAGAAATAAGAGATAAATACGTTAATAATCTTATTCCTGACCCCGGGAATAATTTATACTTATAACGTCTGGCAGGTTTCCTGACTCGCTCTTCTTCCGATCCGCCTTCCCGGCTCTGAAAAGCCAGTGGCAAAAAGTAATGCCGGAAGATTACATAGAGCTTACAGTAGCGGGCACTGTTCCGGATTCACACCGGATTCCCTTTTATGCAGGAGGTGAACACCTCACTACATCACCAAAGCGAGTGCAAAGATAGAGGAAAGTTTTTAATAAATGTTTTTTATGAATAGAATTTCACAAGTAGAAAGATAAGTTTAGAGGATTTACATTAAATTCCATCTGGAATGAGACAGATGCAGGTCTGTAACTATGCCAAAACGTACTCTTTTTTCTTTGTAGCAGGAGGTGACTAATCCCGGGAGTGCAGAAAAGAGGACTCCTCTACAGGAGCGTTTCAGGAAAATTCGCCGGTTCATGAGTTAGATGATTTAGAGGTGGGGTTCAGATCCGGAGTCAGACGCACCAGATAGTCGTAATGTTCTCCCTCCTGTATGAGTTGTACTTTGAAGCCATTCTCCGAAGCATACAGACTGAGGGTCATGAAGTCAATATATAGCCAGTCAAATGGTTCTCCTTCGATCTGTTTATATTTCATCCGGAAATCAATCTCTCCATAATAATCTCCTGCCAGATCGATCAGATAGCTTCCATCCTCTTCTTCAAACAGAAAACGGAGATCGCTGGAATCCATCAGCACAGCTCCACCGGGAGCCAGCAAGAGCTTCATCTTCCGGAAAAAGGCCGGCATATGTTCCAGCTTCCCGATAATCCCTGAACCATTCATTAACATCAGGATGGTGTCGAATGGCCCGGTGAACTGTTCATCAAACAAATTGACCAACCGGACATCCTTTATTCCCTGTTGTTTCATGATATCAACTGATAGGGAAGAGATATCAATTGCACAAACCTCTTTCCCTGCTGCCTGCAGCGCAAGTGAATGGCAACCGCTTCCGGCTCCTACATCTAGTATCCGGCCTGACGCCATTTCAATCGCTGTTTTTTCAAGCTCCGGAAATTCTTCGAACGGACGGAAAAGCTGTGTAACCGGAATTTCATCTTCATCAAACCGGGAAGAAAAAACACGCAGTTTACCTGCTTTACCCTGTTTATAATAGTCGGAAATTGCATGCCCCATCGGGTCTTTAGCGGGAGAGATCAATCCTATATACATTCTTATTTAATCATTCTGATAACAGGATGTAAAGATACACTTTTTAGAAAAGGGAGCAAATATACCGTCATGATCGGTATGTATGCCTCTTCCAATGGCCAACCCACTATAGCAAAAGCCTATTTTGACTGGTTTGACTACGCGGTGGAGGAGTAGGCACTTCAGATATAATATTCAATGGTATCTATCAATCCAGCCCGAAGGGCATATTTGGTCGCATCATGAATATTTCTGACTTCCAGTTTACGAAAGATATTCTTTTTGTGAGTAATGATTGTATACACGCTAGAATTTCTTTCGTAAGCGATCTCTTTGGCAGACTTCCCGGTCGCAATCAGTTTAAGGACTTCGGTCTCCGTCGGAGTAAGAGCCTCTTTGCACTGTTTCGTCTCTTTACGGAAATGCATGAGCAGGCGAATGATCGGATTGCAAATGAAATTCTCTTTTTTGAGAGCATATTTCAGGGCTAACAAGATCTCATTTGCTTCACACTTTTTGAGTACGAAACTGAAATGCTGGTTTGTGCAGTAGTTAGAGAGGATATTTTCACTCATCTCTTCACTGAAAATGATCCATTGCACCTGAGGATAGGTTATATGTAGCTGTTTCAGTACTCTTTCATCCATAAAGGGAGAGAGAGCCAGATCCGTAATAACAATAGACTCCGGAAACTGTTGTAGCAGAACTTCCAGTTTAGTGCAGGAGTTTAACTCTTCTATAATCTCTCCGGCCGGGCACACCTCTTTGATAAGATGAGATATTCCTATTCGTGAAATGTCCTGGTGATCTGATAGAATGAATGTTTTCATAGGAGAATTTTATAGATTGATTAACGGTGTAAACCACATTCTTTATGTTCCGGATTTTCCCACCACCAACGGCCAGCCCGTATATCATCTCCGGGCTGGATCGCACGGGTACAGGGTTGACAGCCAATACTGGGATATCCTTTTTCATGTAAAATATTATAAGGAACCTGATGGGCACGGATGTAATCCCATACTTCCTGTTCTGAGAAATGGATCAGGGGATTCAATTTAATAAGGTTGTTTTTGCTGTCCCATTCCACCATTTGTAATTGCTGGCGGGTCACTCCCTGACTATTCCGTAATCCACAGATCCATACTTCCAGATCTTTGAACGCCCGTTTAAGAGGCTCCAGCTTCCTAATCTGGCAACAACTTTTACGTTGTTCGATGGAGTAGTAGAAGCCGTTCATTCCGTTTTCACGGACATAGTGTTCCACTTTTTCCGCTTCCGGAAAGAACACCCGGATCCGGATACCATATGTACTGTTTGTCCGGTCGATCAGGCGGTAGGTTTCCGGAAACAGTCTTCCCGTATCCAATGTAAAGACAGACGCCTGAGGATCGAGCTTCACGATCATATCGGTTAAAACCTGATCTTCCAGACCCAGGCTGGATGCCAGGGCGATCTTCCCTTTAAACTCTTTTAGAAAAAAGAGGAGTACTTCCTCAGGACTGCTATGAAGGAACAACGTATTTAATTGTTCGGCTAATTCTTTTGTTACCATTTCTTTTACCTTTCTTTTCTTGTGTGAATCACTTCTCCTACTAACATGATCAACGGAGTGGGATATTTCACTTCCTCCGTTTTCAACCGGGATAAAGTGGTGATAAACTCCTGCTGGTCCGGAAGAGAGACATTATACATTAATAGAACGGGAGTTTCACTTCTCCTGCCTGCAGATAATAATTCTTGGGCAATCCGCGGCAGGTTATTTGCTCCCATATAGTAGACTAACGTGTCGGCATCCGGAGTCTGTAGCTTTGAGGAATGCCCGGAGACAAATGCGACTGATGATGCAATACCCCGGCGGGTCAGGCTGATCTTTGACGTGGCGGAGAGAGCACAGGCGGTAGTGACTCCGGGTATGACTTCCACTTTCACCTGATGACTTTCGAGGAAATGAACCTCTTCACCTCCATGCGCAAAGATCATCGGATCTCCTCCTTTAACCCGTACCACATTCTTTCCAGCTATGGCAGCTTGCAGTAACAGTTGGTTGATCTCCTCCTGCTCTTTGGAATGGTCTCCGGCACGCTTTCCTACATAGACCAGTTCTATCTGCAAAGATTTCAGATAGGCTATATTCACGAGATGATCGTAAAATATAATGTCGGCATGCTGTAACGCTTTTTGGCCGGCAACTGTTAGTAGTTCCGGATCTCCGGGACCAAACCCTACGAGGGTTACTTTGCCGTAGTTGTTGTCTGTTGTTTCTGTTATTTGTATCATCATCCGTTGTGCTGTTAAATGTTTATATTCAGAACTCCGTTGTCAATCAGTTCCTGTATCCTGTTCCGTATGGCGATCGCTCTCTTCACCTCTTTTCCGTCCGTTGCTACGGAGATCGTCAGGTTTTCTTTCCTGCAGATCGCCGGCGAGGTGAAATCACATAGTTCCGGGGCATCACAGACACTGGCCAGGATCCCTGCTTCATTGGCATCCTGTTTGATCTGTTGATTCAGTTCCCGGTTGTCTGTACATACATATATCAGGTGATAGTTTTGTAGATCTTTTTTCTCATATGTTTTCCGGATAAAGGTAAACTCCCACTCCCTGAAATCTTTCCGCCATGCAGGAGCCAGGATCGTGATTTCTCCGGTAAAGCGGGCCAATATAGTGGCCTTATGGAAAGCCACCTTTCCTCCTCCTATGATCAGGATCTTTTTATTCCTGATGGAAATATTGACCGGTAAGAAATTCATATTTTGTTTATATGTATAGGGTTAAAAGAGTTGACTGATTGCTTCTGCCTGTTTACTTATTTTTCCTGTTTGCTCCGAAGATCTCCGTTGCTCCCCAGTCAAAATAGTAATTCTTATCTTCTTCAAACGTTGGGATAGGAACGAAAGCCTTAAGCAGTTCTTCCAGGTCCGCTACACCCTCTTTTCCCAGGTAGGTACGGAAGGAAGGGTAATCTTTTTTCTTTTCCAGATATTTCTCCAATAGTCCGGCACAAAGATCCGGAAGATCTTTCGCACTGATCACTCCTACAGCTTTCCCCAGTTGATGGTCTCCCTCTGTTTTTGCATATACCGTATAGGCGGGGTAGGCTTTGTCACCCCGGGCGACTCTCCCGGAAAAACCAATCTCTGACCAGACCTGTTGGGCGCAGGAATTGATACAGCCGGAAATGTTGATACGGATAGTCTCTATGTCATCCAGGGAAAGTCCACTTTCGATCAGTTTTCTACGAACTGCTTTGGCAGCTCCCTGGGAAGAACAGGTCCCTAAACGGCAGGTATCCGCTCCCGTACAGGAGATGATATCATTGCAAAGCCGGGGAAGTTCGGTTTCAAATCCTAATTCCCGGAAAAGCAGCCAAACGTTCGGCAGATAATTCCCCGGAATATTCCGGAGCTGTATGTGCTGACGGGTGGTAAAACGGATCACATCCTCTCCGAAACCGGAAACAAAACCGGCCAGCTTCCGGAGCGTTTCCGGAGTAATGGTTCCCTGTGGAATAGGTAAGAGAACTGCATATAATCCCTGCTGTTTCTGTGAAATTGCATATCTTTTTTTTCCATCTTTCAAAAGTGGAAGTATAATCCGGAAGAACCGGTTTCTCTTTTGGTATAAGAGATTGAAACCGGATTTCTGAAGGAGTATACGGAAATTTGTTTTCCGCTTTTACCTGTTCTGCATATTGCCGGATGAGCCGGATCGTTTCCTCTTCTCCCAACCGGTAGAAGATATGCCGTATACGGGCAGAATGACGGTTTTTCCGGTCACCGTGTTCAGAGAAGAAGCGTTTAACTGCATAGGCGATATGTAACAGCTCCTCTTCCGGAATGAACTCATAGATCAGCCATCCGGTAGTGGGTTTGGAAGCAACCGATCCTCCTACATATACTTTAAATCCTTTTTTCCCGTCTACGATACGGGGAATGAATCCCAGATCATTGATGAGCGCATAGTCTGCTTTTTCTTCCGATATGTCAAATGCTATTTTCAGTTTACGCGGCAACGTAAAAGAGTCCTCCTGGGCAATCAGGAAAGAGGTCAGATCAACGGCATAAGGATAGACATCAAACACCTCGTCCGTATCAATTCCGGCACGGATATCCACCAGGATATTCCGTACGGTGTTTCCGCCGCCTCCTTTACTGCTTAACCCGAGACGTTCCATCGCTTCTAATATCGGTTTCACCCAGGGCAGGGTAACATAATGAAACTGGATTTCCTGCCGGGTGGTGATATGGAAATAGGGCACTTCAGCCTCTTGGGCGATCTCTGCCAATCCTTGTAGCTGGGCAGGTGAAATATAGCCTCCTACGCAACGGACCCGGACCAGGTAGGTTTTATCCTTCCGCTGTTCATAGATTCCCATAGGAGTGCGGGCTGCTTTAAAACTGTCTTCGTCTAATCTGCCTTCTCCATATTCCCGGATAGCAGACTGGAGCTGATTGATATCCTCTGTATGAGTATGTGGTATAGTATACATGATGTTGTGTTTAATGATCAATGATGGGACAAAGGTAGAGTAGGAGGTGATTGCCGGAAATACCATAGTTGTGGTATTTATTCCTACCCTCCCGGAACGCTACTAATAAAATAATTGCTTTGCCACGTGAACAAATGCAACCCTTTTTCTTGTTTTATATCTACCTTATTTACCTCTTTATGAAGAAGCGGGGAATATCCTGATCAGCGACCGAAAGTGAGCTCTTTTATTTAATACTTTGTTTTAATTAATTTTAATAGTAGAGTTTTATATAAAACAGGATATTTTCCCAGCTTCTTTTTTGTATACCAGCCTGTTCATCGTCCGGAACCCATGGGAAAATTATCTCCGATAAGCAGTCAGAAAAGGCGCACAGGTCTAATGAAAATTAAATTACTCTGATTCGTGTCAGGCATAATAAAAAAGTCGTAAATTTGACACCCCGTAATAAATAGTAACTGATGGCAGAGAGAATAGGAAATATAGGCAGAGGAAAACAGAAAACTGTTGTTGTGCCTGATATGGGGCGGTTGCAGCCACAAGCAAGAGAATTAGAAGAGGCGGTTCTGGGAGCATTGATGCTTGAAAAGGATGCCTATTCGATCGTGAGTGAGATCTTAAAACCGGAATGTTTCTATGAAAAGTCCCATGAAATGATCTATTCGGCTATTGTTGACCTGGCGCTTAGTCAACGTCCGGTAGATATGCTTACTGTTACGGAACAATTAAAGAAAAGAGGAGAACTGGACCTGGTGGGTGGTCCTTTCTATATTACCCAATTGACCAGTAAAGTTGCCAGTAGTGCTCACATAGAGTATCATGCCCGTATTATTGCGCAGAAATACCTGGCCCGGGAATTGATCTCTTTTACTGCGATGATCCAGGGGAAAGCATTTGATGAGACGATTGATGTGGAAGATTTGATGCAGGAAGCAGAAGGTAAACTGTTTGAGATCTCACAACGAAATGTAAAAAAGGATGTGACCCAGATTAACCCGGTGATCAAAGATGCGATGGTCATGTTGCAGAAGGCTGCCAATCAGAAAGAGGGTTTGAGTGGGGTACGTACCGGCTTTGACGGATTGGATAAAATGACCTCCGGCTGGCAAAAGTCCGACCTGATCATTATTGCAGCACGTCCCGCGATGGGAAAAACAGCTTTTGTACTTTCCATGGCTAAAAACATGGCAGTTAATTTTAATACGCCTGTAGCACTTTTCTCGCTGGAGATGAGTAATGTGCAGTTAGTGAATCGTTTGATCGTGAATGTGTGTGAGATCCCGGGGGATAAGATCAAAAGAGGAAATCTGGAAAGTTACGAATGGGAACAGCTTGATTTCAAGATCAAGGAACTGTATGATGCTCCTATTTATGTAGATGACACACCCAGTCTTTCTGTTTTTGAACTACGTACCAAGGCACGTCGTTTGGTCCGTGAGCATGGGATCAGTTGTATTATTATAGACTACTTACAGTTGATGAACGCAAGTGGTATGAGTTTTGGTAGCCGTGAACAGGAGGTAAGTACGATCTCCCGTTCCTTAAAAGGATTGGCAAAAGAATTAGATATTCCTATTATTGCATTGTCCCAGTTGAATCGTGGAGTAGAAAGCCGTCAGGGTGCAGAAGGGAAACGTCCTCAGTTGGCTGACCTTCGTGAATCCGGTGCAATTGAGCAGGATGCGGATATGGTGTGTTTTATTCACCGTCCGGAATATTATAAGATCACAGAAGATGAAAGAGGGAATTCATTGATTGGACTGGCAGAGATCATTATCGCAAAACACCGTAACGGTGCTACGGGAGATGTGCGTCTTCGTTTTAAAAGTGATTTTGCCAAGTTTATGAATATAGATGAGGATATTGCTGTTCGGGAATTTACTTCTGGTATGAATGCGAACCACTCGGAACCCTTGCCACCCATTCCTCCTTCTGGAGTAGATTTCCTGCAACAGGGAAGTAGTAATGAAGTCCCATTTTAACGAATAAGGTTTATAGTTGTCTTTAGGCAACTATTTTCTTTTACAGACCTTGTGATTATACCCTCATATAAGAATGAAAGACTTTTTTAATAACTATGTCTTATGTATAAAGGTGAATTGATAGCCTTGTCAGTGGCTGTTTCCTGGATGTTCTCTGCTATTTTCTTCGAGATTGCCGGAAAACGTGTTGGTACACTCTCTCTTAATATTCTTCGTTTAGGCATGTCGATTGTCATGATCGGTGCAACGACCTGGTTTTATACAGGACATTTTTTCCCTGTAGATGCAGGTTCACAAGCCTGGTTCTGGCTGGGTATTTCCGGTGTGATCGGATATATTTTGGGAGATTATTGTCTGTTTAGTTCCTATATTCTGATCGGCTCCCGGTTCGGACAATTGTTCATGACATTGGCTCCTCCTTCGGCTGCCTTAGCCGGAATACTTATTTTAGGGGAACAAATGAGTGGAAATGCGATAGCGGGCATGTTTGTGACACTGTTCGGAATTGGCCTTTCAATTGTCGGCAGAGGAGGAGAAGAAAACCAGACATGGCATGTTTCCCTACCATTAAAGGGCATTCTTTTTGCTATTGGCGGCGGTGTCGGGCAAGGCGTTGGTCTGGTGTTCAGTAAACTGGGAATGGATTATTATCTGGCCAATATTCCTTCTCCGGATGAAACGACCATGTTTATGATCCCTTTTGCTTCTACACAGATCCGGGCAATTATTGGTTTTATCGGTTTTCTGATTGTTATGTTTGTAGGAAAAAGAGGATGTGCCTTTCTTCTCTCGTTGAAAGATAAAAAGGCATTTTCAGCTATTACAGGAGGGACTATTTTCGGTCCTTTTTTAGGAGTTTCCTTCTCTTTGATGGCCGTGCAGTATACGGCAGCCGGGATCGCTTCTACATTGATGGCATTAACTCCGGTCATCATCCTGATTCCCTCTTATTTTATTTTTAAACAGAAAATTTCAATCCAGGAGATTATAGGAGCCATCATCAGTGTGGGAGGTGTCTCTTTGTTTTTTATTTGACACAAACTGAAAATAAACAGATCCGGAATGATCCGGTTTTCTCTTTGAATTGTTCTATCATAAAAATAGTACCTTTGTCAGATCAGGAAAAGAAAACGGTATGAAACTAATTAAACAGATATGGATATGGATCAGGAATATTTTTCTATTCCTTGTTCTATTTAGTCTGATTGCAGTGACCGGATATAAATTTATCCCGGTTTACTATACTCCCTTAATGTTCATCCGTGCCTATGAACAGCATAAAGCAGATAAGCCGGTGAAGATTGACCATACATGGATTCCTTTGGACCGGATAGCTCAATCTTTGGTACAGGCTGTAGTTGCTTCCGAAGATAACTTATTCCTGGAACATCATGGTTTTGATATGGATCAGATAAAAAAAGCTCAGGAAGAAGCTGAGAAAGGAAAACGGATACGAGGTGCCAGTACGATCTCCCAGCAAACAGCTAAAAACGTATTTCTGTGGCCGGGAAAGAATTATTTTCGGAAAGGACTGGAAGTATATTTTACCTTTCTGATCGAAAAGATCTGGGGAAAAGAACGGATTATGGAGGTCTATCTGAACTCCATTGAAATGGGAGATGGGATCTATGGTGCAGAAGCTGTCGCGAGAGCCCATTTTAGTAAACATGCCTATGAACTGGATCGAAGTGAGGCAGCTCTGATCGCTGCGACTTTACCCAATCCCAGACAGTATAATTCAGCCAAACCCTCTGCCTATATAATCAAAAGACAGATACAGATCTCTGCATTAATGAGCAAGCTGGCAAAGATTAATATGGGATATGGTACAGATAAAAACACGAACCCTCAAAAGACAAAAACAAAATGAGCGGATTTCTCTTTCAGGATTTAGGAGTGATAGACTATCTGGATGCCCTGGAACGGCAGACGGTCATTTTTGATTTGTTGGTTGCCGGAAAAACAGAAGGAAGGGCTGGTCCTAATAACTTACTGTTTTGTGAACATTATCCGGTTCTTACAATAGGGAAAAGCGGGAAGGAAAATAATCTGTTGATATCAGAAGGACATTTAAAGCAACGGGGAATCTCTCTTTACCATGTGAACCGGGGAGGGGATATTACCTATCATGGCCCGGGACAAATCACCGGATATCCTATCTTTGATCTGGAAACATGGAATATGGGACTGAAACAATATGTGGATACGTTAGAGGAGATCATCATCCGTTTTCTTGCATTTTATAGGATCACGGGGGAAAGATTAAAAGGAGCGACAGGAGTATGGATAGATGCCGGATCACCCGGAAAAGCCCGGAAAATCTGTGCCATCGGAGTGAAGAGTAGCCGGTATGTCACCATGCATGGGTTTGCTTTGAATATCAATACGGATTTGCATCCTTTTTCTTTGATCAATCCATGTGGTTTTGTGGATAAAGGAGTGACTTCCCTTGAAAAAGAAACAGGAGAGAAACAGGATGTTGAAAAGGCAAAAGAGCATCTGCTCTCTCTTTTTCAGGAGTTTTTTGGTTGATCCTTCTCTCGACCGGAACTGTTTTGTAAGGTGCCTTTGAGTTATTCGCTTTTTTCTTCCGCTTCTATTATCAAGTCATCGTGAAGCTTTTCATTCAGATCTTCCAGTTCATCGATCGTTTCTTCCGGGAATAGGAGGCGGGTATCCGTAGGAGGAACCAAAGAAGGAAGTCTTCTCCTTCGGAATATTTCAGAAAAGCGGGTAAAATCTTTTTTATACATAATCCCCAGTCCTTGTCGGGTGGTGCTTTGGTTCAACGCATAATACATATCATTCGCATGATTATATGCCTTCAGACGGATCTCCCCACTTCTTGTCAGCATATACTCCACATCAAATTCTCCTACAAACACATTGTTCCCACCTGTATTTAAGCTGTTCCGGTATCCAAAGTTTCCGTTAAATATTAAGCGGTTATTCAACAATTGGGTGGATAAAAGCATTTCTACTTCTGTTTCTGTGACCCCTTCCTGTCCGGTACGAATATTGGTTCCGATCTGTACTTTGTCGGTGATACTATTGAGGATACTGGATAACTGGTAGGACAATGCCGAAGAAGCCAAAGTACCAAACTCATTGGTGGAGTTCGCTTGTGGTGAAAATTCCGGTTTAGTGAATTTATTCAGAACCAATAAATAGACAATCTGCCGGGTCATCTGGTCTTCTGTATTTACATAGGATTTAACCCGCTGTTCCAGATCCGGATTAGATCCGGGCAGTTCTATATCAAAACTGATAGTCGGATTAGTCAGCACACCATCTAATTTAAGTACGCAGTTAACCGGAATATTAGGCCGCTGGCCCTTGCTGCCTTCTACAAGACTGGTTTCGAGGTCATTCAGATTTGCAGTCAGAGAATAGACCGCATCAATATCCAGCATCGCAAAATAGGGGTCTCCCTGGAAAGTGACTGTACTACCTTCCCGTATCTTAAAGTCCCGGTGGATCAACTGTTGCAAACTAAAATTATAGGACCCGCTCAGGATGTTAAAACCGCCATACATCCGGAGATCGCTCTTGGTTCCATATTGGATCTGCATACTCCCGCTACCAAATCCTTTGATCTTATCTCCGGCAACAGGATCCATGACTAACTCTATATTTGCATCGGGAGTGACCTCCAGCAGAAAATTCATGCGCAATTCCGCACTTTCATCCGGGGTAAAAAGTGGAACGGTAATGGAATCATTCGCTATGGAATCACCTCCGTTTGCTAATTTACTTTTATCAATAAACGTAATGAAGTCATACTCGGCAGCACGGGAGCCACTCATGAAATTCAGTGAGACAGAAGTCTGGGGATCACTTCGCATATTAATATCGAAATTGATCAGTTTTTCATTCCCTTTAATGCCGGCTCTTCCACTACCAAACACAGTCCCATAAATCAAAGGATTGATCCTTTCCGTCACGTCATAAACCAACATATTATTAGTCTGAATATCCACGTCAAAATCTACATTCCGGAAATGGTCGTGGTTAACCACCAGATTAACCTGTCCTTCGTTGTTATATTTATCTTTTACAATAAAATTCCGGGCCTGAATCGATCCGGGTTGCATAAAGATAGAATCTGTAAAGGTGTAATAAGTATTCAGGAATTCAATTCCTAAACCTCCTTCTTGCACATACACATTTCCCTGAATGTCCAGATCTGTGAATGGACCAAACAGTTGGACCTGTCCGGAGCCTCTTCCCTGCACATTTTTTGCTACATTCTGGAGGAATGGCTGGAGGAAAGCAACATTGATCTCATTCGCATCAAAATACAAAGACAAACCGGCGTTGACTCCTACCGGATAAATGTAACCACTCACATCTGTCCAGGTACTATCGTTTTTATAGATACTGCCTAACAGGAGGATTCCCTGCTGCATATCATCCCATTCACTGTAAAGGTTCAGCTTTCCGAATTCCACCTGGTTAAACGAAAAATCATCTATTTCCAGATCCGTATTTAATATGCGGCTACCTGTCAGGTCATTTGCATGAATGATTCCGGTTGCTTTTCCTCCGAACTGAAGAACCGGAATATTTAATATATCAAAGATATAACTGAGTTCAATCTGATTCAGGCTAACCTGTAGCGTATCATCCGGATTATTAGAGACCGCTCCATCTATACGCAGGAACTGATGGTTATGGTCCACTAAGAAATTATCAATCCGGACCTGGCCGTTTTTCACACGTATACCTGCCTGTTCAATATACCAGATCGTATCATTAATAACAAACGGACTCTTATGGATGGCCACTTCCGTACGCAGTTCTCTTTTTCCTCTTTCATCTTCCTCTTCAATAAAACGGGTAGAAGCGGAAAGGTCTGCCCGGAACAAACGTTCTTTATTGTTTGCCCAGCTAAGCAGGGTATTTACCGTATTATGGGAAGCGTCCGCCTTCAGTTCAATATAGTTCCGTAGTCCTTTATTATTATAGTTAGTGGCCCGTACATTCAGGTTCACTATGCCGGAAGCATTGTCTGCTGTAACGTATCCGCTTTCGAACATCCCGTTTCCAATCCTGAATTTAGGAAGGAAAGCCTCCAGCCGGAATTTGTCATAAACATTATTATAATGCCCGGTAATCCTTGCCTGGTTAACGACTGTGAAAGGTAATTTCAGAGTCTGTGAAAGGGACTCTGTATTCTCTATCGTGAGAAGTAAGGAAAAATTATTTGCATTTGTTTTCTGTTCCTTTACTTTTGTATTGATCAATGCCGGAACATATTCCTTAAAAGTATTCAGGATGCTGGGTATAAACGTAATGAAAGAATAAGCACCATTTATCTCTCCGTTTATAATATCAGAGGTAATTGATAAACGACGGTCCTCCAAGTCCCCTGTTGCTTCAATTTCCAGGTGGTCCAGATAGAAGTTTCCAGGGGTGGTCAGGAAAGCCAGGCTATCGATCCGGAAGGTTCCTTCAACATTATCAATATTATTCCCGGTGAAATCCGCATGTAATGAAAGAGACAAATCCGGAGAATCATATTTGTCAATCAGATTCAGATGATCCGGTCGAAAATGTTGCAGGTCAGCCGTGAAATTAAATATAGAGTTTTTCCCCTGATTCCGGAACATTCCTTCGGCATATAAATTACCATTAGGATCTTCAATCTGAAGACTTCCATTAAACATCTGATAACCGAAACTACCAGCTAATTGCAAATTCTCATACCGATACTGTTTAAAATCAAATTCCTTTATATCAGCTCTCACATTTCCGGAAAAATATCCTCCCGCCGGGCGGTGGGCATCTATATTAATATTGAAGCGGGCAATCCCTAACGTACTGTCATTCTGGAAAAGTTCTCCCAGTTCGATTTGGGAAGAGGAGATAGAACCACTTAAATAAGCTGCAATATTTTTTTCTTTGTTACTCCCAAAGATCATATCTGTTTGCAGGGAACCGATCGCAGAAGAAACTTTTCCATAAGCTACCAGATTGTCAAAAAATCCGGATATTTCCCCGGTGAAGTTTATCGTTCCCAGACGGTTTACCGGAGCCGGCAGAATAACAGGCTCTTTATTAAAGTTATTGACTAACCCGTTCAACCCTTCGTTGGTGATATACATTTTATTTACCTGTCCAAAAATATAGGCTTCCTCTGGGTTGGTGATCCCTCTTAATGCCATCTGTCCGATAAATAACATTTTATCGCTGTATTTCAGCGTCAGACTTTTCAGATCAATATCATTAATAAAACCGGAAGCTTCCGCCGATAATTCAATCGTATCTTTAAAATTGACAAAAGCCGGAACAAAAGCGGACAGATCCTGGAGAGAGATCTGGGAAGGTGCTATATTTAATTCCAGAGGAGCATCGTTAAGTAGGTGTTGTATGCTGTCTATCTGTGCAGTACCAATGCTAACTCCTCCTATTTTCAGATTTGTATGGGGAAGCCTGATCTCAAAATCCTGAATATAGGCACTGTCTCTGTTCCCCACTACGTTCAAAGATAATTTGCTCAGGGTGAATCCGGACGCTTCTTCCAGGCTCATCTTCTTGATATGTGCATTCAGACTATCCTGGTTAAAAGCCTTTAGGGAAATGTTCGCACTCAGGTTCTTTATGTCCACATGGTTGGGATTAAACTTTCCGGGAGTATCTTCTTCAGTGGCCACATGATAAGTAAAATTCCCACGTCTGATCAGGACCGAATTAATTCTCAGATCCACATCCGGTCGCTGTTGAGTGGTGTCCTGACTGGCAAATGCATCAATCACAAATTGCAGGTTCAGCGGAGAATGAGGAGTCTCTTTCTTCAGGTTAACGGAAAACCCAAACAACCGGATAGTTGTAAAGACAAACTTTTTTTTCAATAGAGGCAATACTTCAAATCCCGCAGCTACATGGTTTGCCTCAAACAAAACGTCTCCATGCTGATCTTCCAGATAAAGACCATCCAACACCAAACGGTTAAGCCACTGGACATATACCTTGTCGATCCGTACAGGCACACCTAATCTACCGGACAATTCTTCTGTGGTGGCTTTGGCTACTTTCTGCTGGATATAAGGAATCCGCAATAAAATGGATGGCAAAGCATAGAATATCCAGAATAAAACAAATAAGGTGACAACTATGTATTTTAAACCTCTAATACCTTTACTATATTTTAAGTACAAATCTACAATATTATCGCGATAGTTTTTGTTATTTTGCATTAAAAAACAAACATATGAGTGTAACAATACTGGGAATTGAATCCTCTTGTGATGATACATCGGCAGCGGTGATAAGAGATGGAGTTTTATTATCCAACGTAATTGCCAGCCAGGCAGTGCATGAATCGTATGGAGGGGTCGTTCCTGAACTGGCCTCACGGGCACATCAGCAAAATATTATTCCGGTAGTGGCAGAGGCCATTAAACAGGCAGGGATAGATCAATCGGAATTGACAGCGATTGCTTTCACTAAGGGCCCCGGACTGATGGGATCTTTATTAGTAGGGATCTCTTTTGCGAAAGGACTATCCGCTTCCCTGAACATACCGATGGTAGATGTAAACCATTTACAGGCACATGTATTAGCTCATTTTATTAAAGAAAAACCGGAAGATGATCATCAACCATCTTTCCCTTTTTTATGTTTATTAGTATCCGGGGGAAATTCACAGATCATCCAGGTAACATCCCATGATCAAATGGAGGTGATCGGACAAACAATTGATGATGCAGCCGGAGAGGCTTTTGACAAATGTGCTAAAGTGATGGGCTTAGGGTATCCGGGTGGCCCGGTAGTGAATCGCCTGGCGAACGAAGGAAACCCGAAAGCATTTGCATTTAGTAAACCGTCCATACCAGGCTATAACTATAGTTTCAGTGGTTTGAAAACCTCTTTCCTGTATACCTTACGGGATCACTTAAAGGAAGATCCGGATTTTATTGAAAAAAATAAAGCGGACCTGTGTGCATCTTTGCAGGCCACTGTGATCGATATTCTCATGAATAAACTCCGGAAAGCGGCTAAAGAGACCAGCATTAAAGAGGTGGCAGTGGCCGGAGGGGTATCAGCCAATACCGGTTTAAGGGATGCTTTTCACGATCATGCGAAAAGATATGGCTGGAAGATCCATATTCCTCCGTTTGCCTATACTACGGACAATGCGGCGATGGTAGCTATCACGGGTTACTATAAATATTTGAGGAAAGAATTCTCTCCTATGGATGCGGTTCCTTTTTCAAGAGTAGAAATCTGAATCCGGAAAGGAGAAAGATAAAAACAAAGAAAATGAATGTAGAGATTGTAACAATTGGTGATGAACTGTTGATCGGACAGGTCGTGGATACTAATTCTGCCTGGATAGGTCAACAGTTGGGAGATGCCGGATTCCGGGTGACTAAAAAGACCACTGTCGGTGATGTGGAACAGGATATCAGGGAAGCTATCGACGGGGCTTTTAACCGTGTTTCTATCGTATTACTTACAGGAGGGATTGGCCCTACAAAAGATGATATTACCAAACATACACTATGTAACTATTTTAATTGCCGGTTGTCTTTCTCGGAAGAGGTCTATCAGAATATTGTAGATTTATTGAATCGTTCAGGACGTGCCATGAACGAATTAAACAGGAGTCAGGCCATGGTTCCGGATGGATGTATTGTCTTACAGAATGAAGCAGGGACAGCCCCTGCTACCTGGTTTGAAAAGGATAAAAAGGTGTTGGTCTCTATGCCGGGTGTGCCTTACGAAATGAAGGCCTTGATGAAAGAGAAAATCATCCCCCGCCTGAAAAAACAGTTTTTACAGGACACCTTCATCCGTCATTCCACCTTATCTGTCGCTGGATATACGGAATCAGCTCTTGCGGAAACACTAACACCTTTTGAAGCGGATTTACCTGCTTATGTAAAACTGGCTTACCTGCCTCAACCAGGAATAGTTCGCCTGCGACTATCTGCCTATGGAAATAGGGAATCCCAGTCTGTACAATCCATAGAGGAACAGAAGAAAAAGCTCTATGCTTTATTGGGTGACTACATTTTTTCCGAAGGGAATGAGACCATAGAACAGGTGTTAGGAAAAAAGTTAGAAGAAAAAGAATATCTGGTAGGAACGGCAGAAAGCTGCACCGGAGGAATGATCGCCAGCCGGATCACCACCTGGCCCGGTTGTTCCAAACATTATGCTGGCAGTATTGTCTCTTACAGCAATGACGTAAAAAAGAATGTATTAGGAGTTTCGGCTAAAGACCTGGAAACCTATGGGGCTGTCAGCCAACAGGTCGTTGAACAAATGGTAAAAGGAGCGATCCGCGTATTAGGTTGTGATTGTGCTATGGCTACTTCCGGAATTGCCGGTCCGGATGGAGGGACCCCGGATAAACCGGTGGGAACGATATGGGTTGCCGCCGCGGTAAAAGACAGAGTACTCTCTGAATGTTTCCATTTTGGAAAAGTACGTGAACAAAACATGCTCCGTACCACAAATGCAGCCTTTTTGATGTTACTGAAGATGTTATAATCTGTGTTCTGAAAATATATGCCTTTAAAAATCATACCATAGGCTATTATTTCGGTAAATTACCCGGTAACTTTTTCACTGAAAACATAGCAAGAACAGACAACAGAGATCAGAAATAGAATCTCTATCTTTGTCCATATTAAATAAACTGTCTTTCAAACGGAAAGAGGAGAAGATGCAAACAACTATTTTAATTTTCAGAACTTCCATTTCCGGGAAACAGGATCTGAAACGGATAGAAGAACTTTTATCCTGCTATCCCCAAATTCATCAGTGGAGTGTAGATATGGAAGATTGGGAGAAGGTTCTCCGGATAGAAGGAGAAGAGATGAACGCCGGGGATCTCTGTTCCGGATTAAAAAACATAGGTATTCAGGCAAGTGAGTTAGAATAATTAGGATTAAAATAAAAAGTGGAGATGGAAAAAGCGTTTGTACATGTAATGACAGAAATTCGACAGGTTATATCTGAATGGCAGGAAAAATTGATTGGATTAGACCAAGAGGTCATTACCAACCGGCGTAATCAACAAAATCGCACAATCAAACAGATCCTGGGACATTTGATTGACTCGGCTACCAATAATCACCAGCGTATGGTACGGTTACAATACAACCAACCACTGATTTTTCCGGACTATACACAAGATAACGACCTCTGGATCGCACTTCAGGATTATCAACACGCAGACTGGAACCATTTAGTTCAATTATGGAAGTTCTATAATCTGCACATAATCCAGGTGATCCGTTCAGTCAACCCGGACACGCTATCCAATTACTGGACAGACAGCCAGGGCAACCGGGTAACACTACAAGCAATGATCGAAGGTTACATAAGCCATCTGTATCTTCACATGGATCAAATCAGGGAATTGATAGAATCTTAATCTCAGGAAGTCATCCAACAAAAATCCCCGTTTTGAAGACGGGGATTTGGTATGTTTTATTGTTTACCTTGTGTGGTAACTTCTTTATTTACTTTTTTGACAAGTCCCTGAAGCACATTCCCCGGTCCTAATTCAATAAAGTGATCAGCCCCATCTGCGATCATGTTTTCTGCAGATTGTGTCCAGCGTACAGGCGCTGTTAACTGGGCAACCAGATTGGTTTTAATCGTTTCCGGATCAGTGGCCGGTGCTGCATTTACATTTTGGTAAACAGGACAAACCAACTGATTGAAATTCGTATTCTTTATCGCCTCGGCCAGTTCAGCCCGGGCAGGTTCCATCAACGGAGAGTGGAATGCACCTCCCACCTTCAATTTCAAAGCCCGTTTGGCACCTGCAGCTAATAGCTTCTCACAGGCCTGTTCAATCCCCGGAATAGAACCGGAAATAACGATCTGTCCCGGACAGTTGTAGCTAGCAGGTACTACGACCTCATCTGTGATCTCCCCACAGATCTGTTCTACTGTCGCATCCGGTAAACCTAATACGGCAGCCATCGTGGAAGGAGTGGCTTCGCATGCCTTTTGCATTGCTAATGCCCGTTTGTAAACCAATTGAAGACCATCTTCAAAAGAAAGAGCACCTGCTGCTACCAAAGCAGAAAACTCTCCCAACGAATGTCCGGCAACCATATCCGGTTGGAAGTCTTCTCCTAAAATCCTGGCAAGAATTACAGAATGGAGAAATATAGCAGGTTGGGTCACTTTAGTCTGTTTCAGGTCTTCATCTGTTCCTTCAAACATCAGGTCAGTAATACGGAAGCCCAGGATCTCGTTTGCTTTTTCAAACAGTTCTTTGGCTAACGGATTGTTCTCATACAAGTCTTTACCCATTCCTACAAACTGGACTCCCTGACCGGGAAATACGTACGCTTTCATTTTTTCTAATGTTTTTCTAATTTCAGTTTTTTAAGACGCTGCAAAGGTAATAATTTTGGAATATTAAGGGGACTATTGATTACAAATTGTATCTTTGTGGCACAATAACCCCGGTTATTGGATGAGAATTGATAGTCAGGTGGTGGGAAGTTAAAGTCGTGAAGGAACAGAAAATTCCTTTGGCCTCTTTTCCTATTTTAACTAATAATTCAAATTAAACAAATAACTAAATAAATAATATCATGAATCAATTACTATTTTTAGGAAACCTGGGAACAGGTGAGATCGTTATTATCGCTATCGTTGTATTACTGCTTTTCGGTGGTAAAAAAATACCTGAACTGATGAAAGGAATCGGTAAAGGGGTGAAAAACTTCAAGGATGGTGTTAAAGGTTTGGAAGACGATATTAAATTAGACGACGACTCTGATAAGAAATAAAGAAGATGCAACAAGATGAAATGTCATTCTGGGATCACCTGGAAGAACTTCGTTGGACTTTATTTCGCTCAATTTTAGCGCTCTTTGTTTTTGCTATAGTAGGCTTTGCCTTCATGCCATACCTATTTGATAACGTGGTCATGGCGCCTTGTCGTGCTGATTTTGTCACATTCCGTGCAATGTGCAAAGTTACGTCGATGATCCCTTTCTTCCCTGACTTTTGTGACGATACATACCATGTAAATATCGTAAACATAAAGCTGGCCACTCAGTTCTTCACGCACATGACCACCTCATTCTGGCTGGCATTGCTGCTGACTTTTCCTTATCTGATGTTTGAGATCTGGAGATTTGTAGCACCTGCGTTGTATGAAAATGAGAAGAGGAATGTACGCTGGGTATTCTTTTTCGGAACGATCATGTTCTTTATCGGATGCTCAGTAGGATATCTCATGGTATTTCCCATGACCCTCCGTTTTTTGGCCACTTACCAGTTAAGTGACGCGATTACAGAACAGGTGTCGTTGGAATCCTATATGGATAACTTTTTAATGCTTATCTTTGTGATGGGTGTTGTGTTTGAAATGCCATTAGTTTCCTGGTTATTGTCTAAGCTGGGATTGATCAACAGATCGTTGTTCCACCAGTACAGACGGCATGCTATAGTATTCTTATTGGTAGCAGCGGCCTTCATCACGCCAAGTGGTGATCCGTTCACTTTGGGAATTGTATTCTTCCCGCTTTACGGCTTATTCGAACTGAGTGCGTTCTTTGTAAAGAAAGCACCGGTAGAAACAGACGAGAATGATGAAGAGGACGAAGATGAATAAAGCGAAAAAAGTTTGATACATAATTAAAACGTAATAAACAAAGGGGTGCTCCATTTAATTGTTGCGCCCCTTTTTATCTTAACTCAAAACAGATTTCTAACATGAATTATTCTTACGCAGTAGCAGCAGCCTTGTTTGCTATGGTAGCTTGCTCTCCAGTTGAGAAACAAGGGGATGCAAAGGATTTAACCCAGTACGTTAACACCTTGATTGGGACCGATTTTACCGGTAATACCTATCCGGGAGCGCAGGCTCCATTTGGGATGGTACAATTAAGCCCGGACAATGGATTGCCGGGATGGGACCGTATCTCCGGATATTTCTATCCCGACTCAACAATCGCTGGATTTAGTCATACACATCTTTCCGGAACCGGAGCAGGGGATCTCTATGACATTTCTTTTATGCCGGTAACGCACCCTTACAAAGAAGCGGACGCTCCTCTGGGCATTCACTCTTTGTTTTCTCATACGAATGAAACAGCTACTGCGGGATATTATCAGGTGTATCTGACAGATTATAATATTAATGTAGAACTCACTGCAACTGAACGCTGCGGTGTGCAACGCTACACTTTTCCACAAGCGGATGCTTCCGTCTTTCTCGATCTGAAAAAAGCAATGAACTGGGACTTTACCAACGATTCTTATATGGAGGTAGTGGATGATACGACGATCCGTGGGTATCGTTACTCGGACGGATGGGCACGGGACCAGCGAATCTATTTCCAAACCCGTTTTTCCAAACCGTTCCACTCCTATGAGTTGGATACAACTGCCATTATGGTAAAAGGCCAGCGGAAAGGTACTGCCTATATAGCCCGTTTCGACTTCCGGACGGAAGAAGGAGAGCAGATCATCCTGAGTACCGGTATTTCCGGAGTCAGTATGGAAGGAGCCGCATTAAACCTGACAACGGAAGTTCCGGATAATGAATTCGACACCTACCGTGAGAAAGCACGGGATATGTGGAATGAACAATTGGCTAAAATTGAAGTAAAGAGTGAAAATAAAGATAACCTCATAAATTTCTATACGGCGATGTACCATTCCATGATTGCTCCGACTATTTACAGTGATGTGGATGGATCTTACTACGGACCGGATAAGCAGGTACATAAAACAACCGGCTGGGTGAATTATTCTACTTTCTCTTTATGGGATACTTATCGCGCGGCACATCCCTTGTTTACCTACACAGAGCCGGAAAAAACAAACGACATGATTGAGTCTTTTCTTGCTTTTTATGACCAGAACGGACGCCTGCCGGTTTGGAATTTCTACGCGAGCGAAACAGATATGATGATTGGTTACCATTCCGTACCCATTATTGTAGACGCTTATCTGAAAGGAGTAGGTAACTTTGATGCAAAAAGAGCCTTAGAAGCCTGTGTAGTGACAGCTAATATAGATGACTACCGTGCTATCGGATTATATAAAAAATTAGGCTATGTGCCTTATAATAAAGAAGAAGAATCCGTATCTAAAACGCTGGAATACGCATATGATGATTATTGTATTGCTTTGATGGCTCAAAAAATGGGAGAGAATGGAATTGCGGAAGAATTCTTTAAACGTTCTCAATTCTACCGGAATCTTTACAACCCGGAAACCTCTTTCATGCAACCGCGGGACGATAAAGGAAACTTTATTTCCGGTTTTGACGCAAAGGATTACACAGAACATATTACAGAGAGCAATGCATGGCAATACTTTTGGTATGTCCCTCAGGATATCCCCGGACTGATTGAACTGACCGGCGGTAAAGAACGATTTGCCGAAAAACTGGACAGTATGTTCACCTATGCACCGGATGCCCTGGACGAACTACCGATTTTCAGTACAGGAATGATCGGACAGTATGCGCAGGGAAATGAGCCGAGCCACCACGTGATCTATCTGTATAATGAGGTGGGGCAACCCTGGAAAACCCAGCAATACGTATCACAGGTGCTAAATGAACTCTACCTGAATTCTCCGGCAGGTCTATGCGGGAATGAAGATTGCGGACAGATGTCAGCCTGGTATATTTTCAGTTCGATGGGCTTCTACCCGGTAGATCCGGTCAGTGGAAAGTATGAGATCGGATCTCCTTTATTCCCGGAAGTGAAAATGAATCTGGCGAATGGGAAGACATTCACCGTACTGGCTCCGGGAGCAAGCCGGGAAAACAAATATATTCAGTCTGTCAAACTGAATGGAGCTCCTTATGACAAGAGCTATGTAACCCATGAACAGATTATGAATGGTGATACTTTCGAATTTGAAATGGGAAGCCAGCCCGGTCCGGTTTGGTATAAAAACTGATAAATCCTTTTTGAAAGATATTTCTTTATAGTTGCCGTACTGAGATCAGTGCGGCAACTGTTGTAAATAGACTTCGACGAAGCAGGTTCTTAATCTTCCAGATAATAGTCTACCGTGGTTACTACCCGGATCGTTTTGATATAGGGAGTATTGGCATCCCGGTCGTTGATAGAGAACTGGCCCTGGTTAGCGCGTTTGATCTTCCCTAATTTACTGTTGGAATCAACGGCAAATTTCTCCGCTGCATTGCGGGCATTTTTAGTTGCTTCTTCAATCATTTGAGGTTTGACCTCGTTAAGCTTTGTAAAATCATACGCGATATTGTATCTGTAATCACCAGTGGTGATCGCAATTCCCTGCTTAAGCAATTCGTTCTGTTCGGTAATGATCGCCCGTATTTTATCCACATTTTCAGAGGTAACAGTAATCACAGAAGTGATATTATAACGATAGGGAACATTGTCCATACGATATCTTTCCGCCTGCATATCAATGATCTCAGGAGTACTTACAGAGATTTCTTCATCTGTTACATGTTTTGACTTCAGGAACTCAATGATCGCTGAATTTTTCTGATTAATATTATTATATAACGTATTCAGGTCATTCCCAATATCTTTAAACATAAGAGGCCAGGTGACTTTATCTGCCGGAAATTCCATTTCTGCTAATCCTTTGACACTTACTACCCGGTCTTTTTCC